>Ga0123340_1001080_pt1 | contig 21645 bp, 11 predicted proteins | sample SirMexnodulemix_FD_89961 | JGI IMG/M metagenome (GOLD analysis project Ga0123340, IMG submission 89961) | Root nodule microbial communities of legume samples collected from Mexico - Siratro Mexico nodule mix | ecosystem: Host-associated > Plants > Roots > Nodule | place: Mexico: Nepantla...
ATATATATATATATATATATATGTATGTATGTATGTATAAGCATGTATCATTATCTCTAAGACTTTTCTAGGTTATCGACCTTTATATGTCATGGAAGTGTTTATCCAGGAAACACTAAACTTCAAGTAAGTGATCAAAGATGGTTGGTATATATTTAATGCTCAAATCAATTCATATATATTCGTTGACCTGTGTTTGTGATTGTTTCAGTATAATATGGTTTTCCGTGGTAGGGAATGTATGGCGACTTCGTTGAAATTGTAACATTTTAAAATAAATATGTAAAAGATTTACAAAGTTAATATTATTTACATAGTATTTTTAAATATAATACATTCAAAATGAAAGTTTTCAAAATATTTAAAAATATAATTTAGACAAGTCCTTTGTTTCCATAAGATCATTGCTTGTATGCGAAAACACATAAAACAAATAACATTTAGAATAAGTTAACTAAAATTAATTTAATAATACATAAATCATTTAAAACTTTTCATCAATAATTGATCTATCTTATTTTATTAATTCAATATTACTCATATTTAATCAGTTAATTTCTAAAATACTGCACCGAAAAAATATTTAGGGTTTAGAATATTGCATTGAGGATTAACACTAAATATTATGTTTAGTATAATATTCAAAATTTTGTTTAAGAGATATTAGATGAGAGAGTAAGTTAATCTCTTTTAAACATAGTTTTAGAGTGCCTTCAGTAGAAAATATCCGTTCAGCGGATTCGGCTTTGCTTAGTAAAATTATACAAAAGAGAGTTTTTGAAGTTTTTCCGCATAATTTTGCTCAACCATTTGTCAATTCGCTCACTGTTGATCAGACTCGCTTAGTACAGATCTAATCCGCTCAGCGCATGCTAAATTGACTTAATGGCTCAGCTAATTTTAAGCATTGCATCAAAAATTATCTTTAAAGTAATTCCATTGTACTCAATACATATTCTCCATTGAATACAGAAAAGCATATCAAAACAACATCAAATAACTTAATTCAAACTAATAAAGTTTACATAAACCCAGTATATAATAATCAATTATGTACACTTTTATAAAAATCAACTCTATTACCAAATAATTCCTACTATTTCTTCTCATTTTATCATTAAAATAGGTAATACCCATTTCCAAATCGAAATCATATTAATACTAAAACAAGTCATTCATAACCAAAGGTTTAATCCAAACAATATTTAATTTCCAAAATAACTAATTCTTTTTAGTTTGAGTAAATAAGATTAGTTTCTCTTACCTTTCGTTATTGTCCGTCTTAAATAATTACTCTTAGATAAATTCTATAACTTGTTTTCAAAACAAATTAATTCACATACTAAACTAAACATATTACTTCGGCTCTAATAATAATTCTTCACTTTAGCTTAAATCTCATATTCTACCGCACATGTTACACTCGCATGCAACAAGAAAAACATAAACTAAAGATGTGAGAGATAAGAAAAATTACTTCAAAACTAAATTTAATCAAGTCAAATGTATTATGATTTGTCATATTTTAATATGTGCGTTTTAATAAAATAAAGAATAAGAACAATCTAAAAAACTAGATAAAAAAAGGAGATTTTAAAACTTAAAAAAGATGAAATATTTTAAATAAATGAAGAATAAATAGTTTTATATTATATATAATATTTATAACTTTTAAATAATAATTGTATTATAAGATCGATCAGCCACTGTATCCAAATTATATTTACAAACACCATCTAGGCCATGCAGCACAATCCATTATAAGCCGACGAGATATATAGAATATCTTTTCTATTTGATGTGTCAGTGACAAATGACACATAGCGGTTTACTATTCAAAACATGTAAAAAGGCACTGGGGAGTCTTTAGTGAATGGAGCCTTTGGTCCAAACACTCAAGACCCATGAGAACATCTATAAATAGGAAGATCATCTTTAGACATAAGATACTTTTACTCTAATCTTATACATCCTGTATTACTGAGACCTTTACTGACTTTAATATTAAGGAACAACACGTCTTGCAAGAACAAGAACAGTAATTATTTATTTAACTTAATAACCTTTTCCTTTAAATTTGTAGAACACATCATTACATAAATGACCCAGATGTGTTGTACAACTCATTTGGTTGTTGGCTTGGAGCCTTGTAGTTATACACACATACTTGTAAGTAAACTTTTCTTAATCTAATTAATTTTAAGTTAAGCCATTGAAATCATTTTTGACCATTTTTTAAAGGTTAAATTGGTATAGAGAAAATGAAAAAGACTAGATATGCCAACAGGATGTACGTGTACAAGGTTACTCTTTCCTTAAATAAAACCACAGAACACGACAACATTTTTCATAGAAAAATCTTGTTATGGTATGTGGCGTTGTCCAACCAGAATCTATGATTTTGGTTCTCATTCTATTACGACGCGCCAATTAATTAAAACCAGTGGTTCCAAGAATCAGAATACTAATATTCACAATTTAAGATTGCGAGGGTGAGAAATTTTGGCGAAACTTAGGCCAATGGCTGCTTCTATTTATGATCGAGTATGCATAGATCACCACCACAAATTGAGATTCTAAATTCATGTGTCGGATTAATTGCCATTATTTGCTACAAATCAAAATGTGGTTCAACTTTGAAGTAACTATGATATTGTTGTTGAATATACGTGCATATAAGTGTGTGGTGAACCAAATGTTCCAAGTTCATTGGACGTTGAAACACTCTGTGTCCAATTAACATCAACTACTCTCGTGAATAAGACTGTTTATCAGTATGTGTTTGATGTAGAATTTTAGAAGTCTTAGTGCTGTCCCATTCTCTAAAATTCTTGGTGCATATGTGCTTGAGATATGTTTGGAACGGAGAGTTTTAGGCCATGCTTTGAAACAAAGGTTGTGTTTGGATTTTAAAGTGGTACAATTATTGAGATGAATTAAAATAAAATGAAATATAATAGAATATAGTTTTCATTTTATTATTTTCATATATAGTAGTAACACTAGCGCAAAAATCGATGAATTACATCGTTCATATTATATTGGTTTACGAGAAAATTAATATAAAAATAAATGTAGTGACATTTTTTTTATATATTTAACTCATTTTATATATCAGTTTTCTGTGTAACTAACGTAGAAGACAATATTGGATAGGTTGTTGAAATATTAACGTACCATCCACTTTTTATGTCACTTACAATGAGAACTAATGTACAAAATGAAACACCTACCACATCAATTCCTCTAGTAATCGATATAAGTTGTTGAAGTAATTGACGTACAAGAGATTTTCTAATTAAAAGAAAATACTAAAATAGACAAGCTAATGAAAGAAAAATGATGTATTTATAAATTGGTTCTTGATGAAACATATATAAGAATGAATTTATTCATTTTGCTGTGACTTCTTATTTCGCTGCAGAATTTAATTACATGAATAACCGCATTCAAATACATTATCTATACTTTAGTTAAATGATATATTTTTATTTTCACGATTTTTAGAAACTAATAAAAGTTAAAATATTATTTTAGTAGTAATAGTAACTTCAAGAGTCAACCAAAAATAACTAAAAAGTAGTCTATCTCCATTTTTAAATATTAAGGAAAAATTTAATCTTTTATGCAGAACAAATAGTATATTTTAACCAACCCTTCAAAAATTTTATAGTATTTCTCATTCAATCTTAATAGAAAATATTATGGATAAACCAAATATAATTTTAAACTGCAAAACAATTAATAGGCAAAAAAATAAAAGAGTAAAGAAAAGGACAAAAACAAATATTGAACAAACATTTTTAACTTGAGTGGAATGGACTCCACTTGAGCAAAAATTGATCTCAGAGTATTTGTTCTCTTTTTTCAAAAAGCTTATTCAAGCAAGATTTATAGAGTAAATTTTTCTGCATAATTTGCTTGAGCAAGATTTCTCCGGTTAAGCCTTTTAAGCGAAAGTATCAAAAAATAATCTCTCAAAAAAACTAACTTTTTTTTATATATTACTAAGTATTAACATGCATTCAAGGTTTAAAGTACTACATATGTACAACTATATAAATGACAAAAGAAAGACTAACTTAATGTTATATAGTTGTATACAAGTGTATATAAGGCAAAAGAAGGACCAAATTAAGGGTATATACTTTTTAAGGTACTTCAAAACATGCATTTGCTTGTGTACAACAAGACAAACAATAGTAAGTTAGTTAAATAATATTTTCAACTTGAAAAAGTAAAAGGAAATGAAGTGAATATATTTAAGAATTTAAATATCAACTCTCAAGTCAAATACAAATAGGTCTATCTCCAATCACAATTTTTTATACTTTATTCCAAGCCTATTGACTTCACCATGATTCATTTGCAATCATCGTACCTTGATTTTCTTTCTTTCAATCCACACTACATGGTTTTCATTTCAACCAAAATGATTCCATATGGTCTCATCATTCAGTCATATCCATAATCATATCACTTCAACCATTCGGAAGCTTATATGTGCATATGTAACCATGATACCTTGATTTCCTTTCAATCTCCAGTACACTGATTTTATTTCAACCAAAATGATTACATACGAGCCTATAACTCAATCATCACACATAACATATCAATTCAATCGTACTGAAGTATATAGATGCATATGTAACCATGGTACCTTGATTTCCCGTCAACCCCCAGCATACTGGTTTCATTCCAACCAAAATGATTACATATGAATCTATAATTCAGACATCAAACATATCATTTCAATTCTATCATACAAAAGCATATCAATCCAATAATTCACAATATTCAGAAACAGTTATTGTCTATCAAGCTATCAATATCACATTTTATACTAGATACATAATCAACCAATAATTTTATCATAAGACTATAATAGAAATTAAAACTTATAACCAAAACCCATCATAGTCAAAGATTTTAACAGAAGTTACTATTGAAAAACTTAAAACTAACTTCTCTGACCTAAGACGACGATCTCCAAATCAATTTCTCCAATCAGATAATGACACCAATCCAAACTCTAAGGATCTAAAACAAGTTATTCAAATAATACCAAATATAAGTATAATCTTAATTGAGTTGAGAGGAACATTTTTCTCAACTATTTTCACTAAGATTGATGATAAAAACATAAGGAAAAATAAGAAATGAAGAATCCTCTAAGTAAATAAGAATTTATTCTGATTGAAATTATGACTAGTCAAAAATGAACTCAGACTCCTCAGCTAGCTTGATCAGATTCTCAAATTATCTATCAATGATATTCAAAAAAAAGGAATGAAATTGATATTATTCCTAATTACAATAGAAAACGAATAATTATCTATCATTTTTATTATTTATTTAATAATGTTTAAAACTATAATTTGTATTTCTAGTTCATATGGACATTTGAATTTTATGTACTTAATATGTTGAATTTGGACAACATTTAGATATGATGTCAAACGTGAATTATGTGTAACTAGATACATGCATACTTTAAATGTATATCATATCTTATATTTTTCAAGATAAGAGAAATCGTCGTATCAAATACGTGCCGTATCCGATGTCTATGCATCTTAGTTAACAACATGGGTGGTTTAGAGTGTACAAGCATAGCAGTAAGTCTCCAACAATGATAGTGCTTCTCCAAGGTTGATGGTATCACATTAAAAAGTTCATGAATAAAAACCCGTATAAGAGATTGTCTAATGAAAACTGAAAATGTGTAAAGGAAACACTAAAAAAGACTAGCTAATGAAAGAAAAAGAATGTATTTATAAATTAGTTCTTGATGAAACATATATAAGAATGAATTTCTTCATTTTGCTATGACTTTTTATTTCGCTGCAGAATTTAATTACATGAATAACCCCATTAAAATATATTTATTTATTTTCACTATTTTTACAAACTAATAAAAGTTAAAATGATATTTTAGTAGTAATACTAACTTCAAGATTCAACAACTAAAAAGTAGTCTAACTCAATGTTAGAATAGTAAAGGAAAATTTAAGCTTATGCGTAAAACATAGTATTTAAGATTTCAACCAATTAAGCTGACACAAAAAAAGTATATGGTTACCACTAGAACTGTAAAAATCAATCCAGTGGGCAAGGCCGCAGCTAAACTTATAGTCTAAAACACCATCAAATTATTTGTTACGATGTTTTCTTATTTTAAAATTGATAAAAGTTTAAGAGAAAAAAAAAATGAGTATAACTTTTTGTTTTCAAGTATAGAAAAATACTTATAAATACTAAGTACTACCGATAAAAAACAGATAAATGTGTTTAGCCTTTAAAAATGGTTAAATTTACATTTAATCTTAAAGAAACTTATGTAGTCAAGCTTTAACATAACTTGCTTAGATACATGTTATATTGGTTACAAAGTGATCGTGTGGATCACAAAAAGCATAATGTCAAATCACTAAAAAAGTTTAATGTTAAAACCAACTTCAATTATTTTATAAAATTAACAGCGTATTCAAGGCTAAATACTTTTAACGGCTCAGTTTATGGACTTAACCAGCAGGCATTTCTACTTCCACCTCCATATATTTTCATCCTGCCCTATACCAATTCCATTTTGTCTTTTCATGTCAAAAATATCTTCCAGAACAATTCAAAATGAAAGAAATTTCAAATTATATAGTATGAAAATCATTCTTAACTTTTGAATCATATAAAAGTCATTGTTTTCTTTAAAAATGACTTTTGAATTAGACAATGTACATATTATGTTTTTCTTAAAAAATTTCCAGATTAGAGAATTTGCAAATCATTTAATTTTTAGATTGTATAATCCGAATAATTTCCAGAAATAAAAGTGACTTTCAGATTATCAGATCTCAAAAAGTCAAAATGAAAACTTTCATAGTTATAGGATAGAGGATCAAATATATGGAGGTGAATGAAGAAATGCCCAATAGGTACACCCCAATGAGGCTCAGGCTAAGGTTTTATGGCCCACAGTGAGCTACAAGAGCGAGAAAATTAATATCTTTATAAATAACGTTTATGTAACCTAACTGAACCATCGTTGTCACACTGACTCATTTTGTATAAACTAATGGAAATACACAGGATAGATTATTTAAGATCACAACAAGGACTTAGACTTCTCAAAAATAAAGAGGTGCACTCTTCAAAAGTATATTCACAATTATTGACTAGAAACTCAACTGATAGAAATCGTAACCAAATTATAGAAGTGACAGAAAAAACAATAGCACATTACCAACCAAGACAAGAAAATAAATAAAGCTTCCTAGTTTGCAACTTACATATAACCTAAACTACAAAAACCATTTGGCCTGTGATATAAAACCAACTTCTTTAAAATCCATAAACAATGACAGACCATACTGCAACTCAAGGAAAGTAGCACCAAAGGAAAAAGAAAAATCAGACACGATTAAAGAGATTAATCCTCATAGTGGAATTAGAAAAACAGTAATAAAACCAAGACTCAATGACATTTTGCTCCCCTGCTTTCTCAAATTTACCAATTTATTTTGTGCAAGTATTGGATGTCAATATGGAAGAAAATTGCAAACTGAAAATGTGCAAATTCCGTTAAAGCTGAAGATCATAAGCGGAATCCATAAATCAACAATGTCTATCAACCATCAAAATTCTAACAAGTAACAAATCAATTCATGACTCTAGACAGGAGGTTATACCTTGAATAGCTGATGACATCATTTGGGTAAGGAAAATACTTAGATGCAATTTCATAAGTGCTTTTATGCTGTTCTCTAATCTAAGCAGGGATTCACAACGATAACCTATGTTCACCTTTGATGGAAACCTTAATTATGCAGATTATGAAAACAAAATTCTAATTCTAATTGAAAAACGGTACCAAAAGTATGTACACATCTGCATCTAAGATTTGTCCTTCAGGTATACCTCATGAGAATGATTAAAATCGTACACTAAAACTAAAACCATAAACCATCAAGGATCAGAAATCAGAATCCAAAAGTTCCCCAACCCCATCAAGGAATCAAAGTCTAAAATCTACGAAAAGGTAAAAAAAATATATGGTTGTAAAACCAACACAACAATAAGCATTGTCTAAAAGAAAGTAAATATATGGTTGTAAACTGTACTATCCACTAAAGGGGAAAGGGGTGGGAAAACAACAAGAACTGCAAATTAGTGTCAAAGCATCGAGTACTCCAAAGATATATTATCCCACAAAAGTTAAAAATAAAAACCCTATTTCTTAACAGGTTTCTTCTTTTGAGTTACACTGGCAGAAGGTTGTGGCTTAGGGTGCTTTTCCGCCTCGCCTGGATCCAACCAAATAAGGGGATGGCGATTGAAAAACGGCCAATTGGGGACAGTGAGCAATGTGGTGAGAACCACACCCCCAGCGTATATGAGAATCATCGTTTGGAAAGAAGCCATAACATATCCACTTGCAAATGCAATCACGGCAAATGCAACCAGCATTATCTGCATTAGTTGCTCCGCTAGCTTTTGCCCTTGCCAATCCATCTAATCAACAACAACTACGAAAAAAAAACGCAGTATCAGCAACCCTAAGCGTTAATCAAGATCACAAAATAGAATCCCAAACTCAAGGTTTTAAATGACCAAATTTGACTACAATTTCCTGGAACATCAAGAATTGCGAAAATACAACATGAAAAACCACAACTAAAATCCTGGCCACGAATTAGAAAACTACAATGAAAATTTCAATTGTTCTAAGGAATTACCTAATAACACAAATTACTGGATCAGATCTGGGATAACCGTAACCTGTATGGTGCAATAAAAAATTCCTGGCTAGGTCTACGATTTAAAATTTGGGGAATGTGGAAATTGCGATGAAATGTGGATAAAAAGGAGAATTATAGCGATGTTTAGCGAAATAAAACCCGAAATAGTGTCTTCTGCTTAGTGAACTGAATGTTAAGAAAGGGAAAGAAAAAGAAAAATAAGAAAAAAGGTGAAGAAATAGTGATACCTGAAGACAGAAAAGTAAGAAGGAGATGATGTTGAATGCACGCAGTCAGACACTGAATCCCACCTCGTCCAGTTCTAATGTCCGAATTTAAACAAATTTTCAAGCCCTTTCTTTACTCTTTAAATTGTAAATCTAAATTTAATTTAAGTAATTATTATATGAAATATTTCATTTTAGTGTAATAAAAAATAATGAATTTAATTTTGAAGGAACAATAAAAATTTTAAATCTATAAAACAAAAAGTCTAACAGAATTCAATTAGTTTAAATTATCTGAAAAATTGAAAAGACTTTTAAACTTACTTCATCTTATTTTTTATTTTCTTCTCAATTTATAAATCAGTTTAACTTAAGTCAATGATTCAAATCCATTAAATTTCTGATAATATAAACATTCAAATTAATATTTTTTACATAATTTCTTCTGCAGCATATTTTTAACATATTATTTTAGTTTAATTGTATAATGGCATTTTAAATTATTAAAAAATATCTCCTTATTTAATAAAATCGCAACAAAATGTAAATGAAACCTTAACTAAAAATCCAATCAACAATAATTTATAAATTCATAAACCTATTTACAAATTTGTAGATTACCAAAACTTTGTAATAATTAGTTCTAAATTTTTTTCTTCTTACAAATTTGTTTCGGGAGTTTTCTTGGCTACCAATACTGTTTAAATAGGAGTCCTGGTCGTATGAATTAATTAAAATCAAATTATTACTAGGAAAAACACACATTATTCATTTATTACGATAATAAACAAAATATATAATTAAAAAATTAACTATTGTAATAATTAACAAAGTAAAAATCTATTGAATTTATAGAAAATTATAAAAAAGGTGTATATAAAAAAGTTGTATTTTATTAACTTCTATAATATTTTATTTATACAAGGTAATTGTGTTGTCACAGTACCTACTATAAGTAGGTAGTTTTTTACAAATCAATAAAATTAATATTTCAATAATAAGTTTTCCATTAAAGCATATAGTTATTTTAAATATTTGAAAAGAAATATTTGTGATATATAGTGATTTTATTGTTCAAACAAAAATTTTCTCATAAAAAATAAATATAAATTTAAAAATTTGTATTTAATTAATTTTTAATATGAAAGTATCTTTTTCTAAATATATTGTGAAAATAGGTTTAATATAAAAAAGAAATGTTTGAATTGTGTATTCAAAACTTCTGAGAATTTTAACAAATTATCATATGATCAATCTAAGTTTTAAATTGAGAAACATATTGTTAAACAATTTTTCTTAAGAGTAATGTTTGATGAAGATGGTCATATGAAACTTCAAGTTAATAAACATATTATTAAAAACACTTTTCAAAGTTCATTTTAGAATTTTGGTTAGTTGTAAATTAATAATATGTAATTCAAAGAGATAAGGGTAGAAAAATATTTATGCTAAGTGATTTTATTCTAGTTCGTCAGAAAACTCATTATGTTTTGTTTTTAGTCAACATGATTAAGTTCCATTAGCATGCTAACACTGTAATATATAATATGAGTATTTTTTTAGACATAGTCACTTCTAACTAAACATAATATATAATTTGGATTTCAATCACTCCTAGCTAAATATTAAATATTCTTTGGACATGTAATCACTCTTAGTTAAGTCTTGAGTATTCTTTGGACTCCACTACTTATGGGTAAACACTTTGTTTACACAAAGGGTGTGACCTAAAAGATCACAGGTTTCACTCACTAAAAGAGAGTTAACAACCTAAGATGGATATTGGAATGAGAATACTCTTTTAAGTTGTTGACAAACACAACAATATTCTTGCTCACAAATTAAGGCTTAAGGATTGTTAAAAATTACAAGAGGTTTGTTATTGTTCTTGTCATTGTGATTGTTGTCAACCTTTCTTTTTCAAAGAGATATTCTATATATAAATGTGGAGAAGAAAATAGTCATTGCAAATCATTTTAGAGTCATTGTGAGGCCTTTCAAAGTTCTTCTCCTTCATATATCGTTTGTCCATGTTCAAGCTTATAGATGCGTTAAATGTTTTTTATCCAACACTGAATGCATACACATTTTTTATGCAACTTTTTGATACACAACAAGACATATCAAGCCTAGGTTGGATACCTTTTTCCAAACATGAGTAAAGCATAAGACCTAACAAGGATGATTGCCTTCACAAGACTGGTATTCTTCCTTTCAAGAGAAAAAAATGTTTATGTGGAACAACTTTTGGCCCATTTTTCAGGAGATCTTTAATGTAGGCATTTCATTTTAAGATTCTCTTGTAAGAAACAAAGAGATGAATATTCTCAGCAAACATAGAATAACCATTTATAAGTATTCAATGTGTACCATGAAATACTGCAAACTATGTGTACTTATCATCTATCCAAGCAAGAAGCCTATCAAACGAAGTTGTATAAGCAAAATGTTGTGTTTTTGTCAATAACTAATACTTAATCATGTTCTATACTTTGTTGTTGAGTACATAATCAAAACTAAATGTAAAATCTGATGAACTTTACTCTAACATATATATTTTCAAAATAGTGAATAGTATATACATACATACATATATGTGTGTGTATTATTAATTATTTTTCAAACTTTCTTGTTTACTTTTCTATTATAAGTTAAAAGACCCCAAAATAAAATCATAAATATAGTAACATCCTATTTAATCTAATTTTATTAATTCATACCTAAATAAATATACACATACATACACTACTATTATTGTTTAGTTAATATACAAACTACTCTTTGAGTGTCAAAACATAAGAAAGGAGTGTTGAATTGTGTTTTAATACTTTTTGAAATTTTCGCAATGTATCATCTAATGACTCAGTCACACGATTGCTTGGCAAATGGTTTGTAAAAAAATCTTTTATAAAGTTTGGTTCGTAAAGCTCTCCTTTTTTTTTTCATTAGTGCAATATTATAATATGTAATGAATAGAGGTAAAGGAAAGAAAGATCTACGTTGTGATTTTTATATTGGGTCTGATAATCCAAACTATGTTCGTTTCTCAATCAACTTATTAAGTTTCACTGTGGATACTATTGTTACAAGTTACAAATCGAGTATTATTTGCAATAAAGATACTTTTACCTAAAAACCCAAGTTTTTTCGGAATTAGGCCACTCTTGGCCAAACAAGTCGAGTATTTTATTTATTTTTTAATTCAATCACTCTTATATAATGAATTAAGTACTTTTTTAAGTATAGTCACTCCTGAATAAAATAATAAGTATTGTTTGGAGACAACACTCCTAACTAAACAAACAAGATTTGTATCAAGAAGTGATAAAAAAGAATATCATAGGGGTTTGCTCACTAAAGAGGATTAACATCTTACTGCATTCTAGTTTATTAAATGAACACAAGAGTGTTCGCTACAAGGATTTTATAGGTACAGAAATAAGATATTTAGACTACATCAATAGATATAATCCTTAATCGGTCTTATCTTACATTGTGTTTAAAAAGATAAAAACAAACAACAATCATAAAATCAAACTTTATAACATAGAAGGTTACATTTTAGAGTAAGACAAAAAAAGCATAAAAATCTACAACTTAGCAGCTTAAAGTGCTCCCTTGAGCTTGTGCATCTTTCTTTCATGAAAGCCCCCTATTAACTTTCACTCTCCCTTTATCTTTTCTTCAAAACATAGTCTTCCTAAATCAACATATAACAACATGTATTCATATTCTCCCTCATTTTAAGAAGCAACAACAAAGGGTTGGATAGACCAAATCAATAGATTTAGTCAACCTCTTTTATCCCTTCATCATCAAGGGATAAAACCATTGGTGCATACGAAGATTTCGACAAAAAAGGCTATGGTCCAAGATCAAACAAAAATATAGTCATTGCTTTCCATTTAGCAATCTCAAGAATGCTCTGTCACGTGCTTGAAAAGTTGGTTCAAGAGGAGCACTAGTAGTATCCAATGTGACCTTTAGAAGATCACTCTGAATTTGCAGAATAAAAGCTTAGAACTAAGATTCGCAATAGAAAATTGTAATGCAAATTGGCAAGACTACAAAAAATGCATAATCGATTCGAAAAGAGAAAAAAAGTAGATCTTATAGACTATCTTAACCTTTCCTAAGAGGGAGGAAACATTATATGTCCATGCAAGTGAGCCTCAGAAGCATTGTTCGAGGGTTCAACTTCTCTTCAAGTAAAAGATCATTTGTGTGAGCAAAAGATTTCTTAAACCTAGTTCACAAATGCAAGGCATGTGATGACCACTTCTTGGGATCTTTTTTCATAAGATTCATCAACCTTAGTCATGAAGGTATAATGGAGAATCTTCAACAATCCATAAGGGTTCATCTTCATCAACTCAAACAACTTCTTTTTTCTTATACATATTGAAAGGCAAGCACATTTAGAGACAAATCGAAGACAATGATGAACTTTATACTCAAATTTTTAGTGTCTTCTAATTGCACTAAATGAAGTGATGATGAGATTTAACATAATTATTTATTTTGTTTTTTTGCTTCATGTATTGATAATTGTCTAAATACATGCTTAATCCTTATTGTCTAATTATATTCAAACTCAAAGTTTGATCCCTTTAACTCTCACAAAAATTATATATGATAATTTTTCTTTATTGCAAAAAAATCTTTCAAAAACCTTTTAAAATACAATTTAACCTCCTTGTGTTTTGCAACTTTTAAAATACAATTTAACCTCCTTGTAATTTGCAACTTTTATATATACTTTCTTTATGTGTGTTGTGAGATAAAAAAGAGTTCAAGTGAATGATGGAAAAAGAGTCTTTAAGTGAATGATGAAAAGATTAAGGCTATTAAAAATTAGTTAACCCAAATTAATACTAGTGAGGTAAGATGTTTTGAGGAGTAAGCCAATTTTAAAATTTTTTTGTTACATATTTTAGCACAATAATCTGAACTTTGAATGAAATAGTGAAAAAATGTTCAATTTTGGTATAGTGAAATCAGACAAACTATTTTTCAAACATTAAAGAACATTTTGATCAATACAACTTATTCTTGTTTTACCAAACTTTTAGAAATATTTTGACATAAAGTGTGATATTTAAAATATGGAGATAGGGACACTATTAAATAAAGAGAAACACTCCTATAATATAAGTAAAAAATAAAAGTTAAATCACAATAGTTGTTCTAGTTATGACAATGAGTTGTATGTATATTGTAATATCTTTACAAACTTAACATTATTTTTTTAAGTATTTATAATTCACAATAATTATGAATCGCTTAAACATTTAATGTACAAATCAAGTTTAACATAATGCATACTAAATAGGTAGAATCCATAACATTTATCTTATGTAAAATAACAAAAGCGACACAAGACTATGTTGTAGTAAATATTTTATCAAGAAGACAAATCTTACTTTCTATATTGAAAACAACTCTTTGAGTTTAATTACATAAACAATAGTATCCACGTCACGACGACTTTGCTTCTTTGGAAATAGGCATTATCTTTGAAGGATTATGTATTTTGGTCATCTTCATCTTCCGATCTCGGGCAAAGGAAATATAGTCCAACAGAAAAAGTACTCAAAGGTTACGAGTTCTAAACAAAGGGGTGTTTAAGAAAATAATGAAATATAATAATAGTTTTATATTTAAGAAAATTATTTTAAATAAAAACAATGTAAAAAAAAAATGATGAACTAAATCAACACGGATGTCATGATTTTGTATTTTTTTTTCAACAATATGTTTCATATTATGGTATATGACTAATGAACTTTGTTGATTTTTGAAATCTAGACCTAATTAAGATATCAAAACTTAACATGAATTAAGAAAAAATAAAAAATCAGCAGGAATATTTTCATATTCATTACGAAGCATTTAACGTAGATTATACATGAAAATAATATACCTTACCCATACAATCAAATTTACTGATCATTCATACATGTGTCCTAACTTTCTATTCAAAATAAATTAGAAACAAAGATATCATTACTCAATTTTTAAAAAAATTCAATTATAATACTGTTACAAACGTACGCTACCTTTTTACAAAAAAATGATATTTTAATGCTGTCTAAAAATATTACATCACGTTTTTATTATACTGAAAATTGTAAAATATGTTCATCTGTTCTATAATATAATTTTCAATTAACGAACGACTATCATTCCTAGTTTGTAAGTGGAAAAATGTTGGCAATTATTTCCTAGTGCGTTCACGTATTGTCTTCATTTTTATTTGTTAAGTTTCAAAAGTAAACACTTTTTTCAAATAATTAACACTTTGCTAAAGTGCCACATAAAAGAGTTGACACTGATACTATACTGAAATTTAAAAAATAAAAGCAAAATATGCTTTACTTATTTCATTAAAACGACAAGGTACTGAAGTTCTGTTCTTTCATACGTAACATACAAATCACTAATTTCTCATTCACAGACATAATACAATGGCAAAGTTTAGGACTTAAATTGTTAATCATTTGAACTAGCAAAACATTTTAAACCATTTGACACAAGAACAATACGTTTTTGGAGAAAACAATTAAAAAAAAAAACTTCAGATATACTCGTTCATGGATAAGAGTTAATTACACCTAAAAGAATTGTTCCCAATTAAACCATACTTAAAAAACATTTAATTAAATAAACTAATATAATTCTTTAAGAAAGACAGAAAACTACTCCATTTTAAAATAAGAGCATTGAAGATAAACAAAAATTGTTTAATTTTACTATAAAACATGTTAAACAAAGTACAAACAAACGGTCATGAGGTAAACCCATCAAACGTACAGAATCTCATTTCACACGGACGTCCATAACAATTAAATTATAAACATTTTATATATGATAAACTACAAACGGGAATCTTATATTATGTGCAATTTTGAAACATTAAGTCTGAATTAACATTTAAATATCGCAAGCTTTGAACCGTATATAAATCTTGCTTAGTATTAAAATCGAATGAGATCATAAAATTGGTAAGAAATCGATTGTAAAGAATTAACTGAGGCGTCTTCAGTGCAGAGAAGACAAATAAAAAAGGGTTCAATTTGTACTTCAAAAACATTTGAACGAAGCATCTCCTGAACGTGAATGGTTCCCAATGTCTAAGATCACAATAATTAGATCATTTTAGAAGCTTTGAACACTCATTGTTTCATTAGTCGCAAGTATTATGGTAACGAAACAAAAAATACCAGAATGTTTTTCAATATTTAGTATTTCTTTAGAAACCACTATTAAGGTATCCATTCGAGTGAAAAACCAGTCTAAAATGAAGTTTTTTCCAATTAAACCAAATTAATTTGAAACAAAAGTATGAAACTTCAACAAGCAACAGCAGAAAAATAAAACCAACTAAACCTAAGAAGAGGCACCACTTCGAAGTGCTTGGGATTTCTTGCTTGTTGCCAACTTTGTCTCGGGCTACGGACAAACAAAAGAACAATAGTTAGATAACCAATCATCGAAGAAATGGAAAACAAAACAGCAAACAGATGAATCTAATACCTCCTTCCTAACAGGTTCTTCCTTTTCCGACAATATCAACTCTATGTGGCACGGGGATGACATATAAGCTGCCAAAACAGTCTCCATAAGTAAAACCGTGTAAAACATATCAACCCATTAAAACAAAATGTTCAATATTTGAACGTACGATTGATTCTTCCATGGGCTCGGTATGTTCGCCGTCTTTGCTTCTGCGCTTGATTAACTTGAATATGGGAAATGTAAAGTGCATCAACATCCAAACCTTTCACCTGAAAAGAATCAATGTTTGGTAAAAAGATTTCGGAAACAGTCGCAAAAAATGCTCATGAAAAAGAAAAAATAGGGTGTATATATGCATACTTCAGCATTGCTCTCGGCATTTTTAAGCAAATCAAGGATGAATTTTGCTGATTTGACAGGCCACCTTCCTTGGCCATTAGAGTGTCTATTCTTTGCTTGGGCCGTCCTTCCAACACCACGGCAAAAACGTCTGAATGGAATGGCCTGTTTGTGGGCAAGAACATCTTCCAAGTACCTTTTAGCCTTAACCAAAGGCAACTTCCTGATTGCAAAGGCAGTTTCTCTAGTGTTCTGTAAGTACAATTAAAAAGGCAGAGTTACGAACAGGTAACAGAAGTTAACAAATAACAATGGTTATTAAAAGGAAAAGTCTTAGTCTAGTAGAATAATATGATAAAAAAGACAATGTCTTTTGATCTGTTAAAAAGAGACATAATTTTAATACAGCCACAATATCAGATGCCTATTGCAACATCCTCTACCAAAATGTAGAGTGGCAACAAAACTAAATTGGTAACAATTAATGAAAAATCATGTTCCATCATTTACTGAACCTTAAGTCACTAACAGATAACAGAGGTTCACCCAACAACAATGGTTACTATATCCCTGACGGTTACGAGAGGACTGCCTACAAAGAAAACAGACCCCTGCTTTTTTCATCAGGGTTTTACGCTACTCCTCACTTTATATAGCTATGTTCTCTCTATATATTCAAGAAAATAAGTTAACATTGAAAAACAAAAAATAAATTTTACAATATCGTAAATAATGAGATCAACCACGACTATGTCACAGATGAAGATGTCCAATGAGCATTACCCATAAAACTACAGAAAACTGTTTTAGAATGGAAACAATTTAGTAAAGACATGTTTACATCTAGATAAATAAACACGAAATCAAAACAAACTAATCATAAATCAAATTCATGGGGCAACAAGAGCACTGTGTTCCATCATTTACTGAACCTTCAGTCACAAAAGAGAACGGAGGTTCACCCAACAACAATGTTATTATATTCCTGAAGGTTACGAGAGGCCTGCTCACACAGGCAAAATGCCCCTGCTTTTTTCATCAGGTTGATTATTTATTAGAAGAGATATCATCAGGGATTGTCACAGGGTCCCATCATTTGTGGAAACTTCAGTCAAAAACAGGGAACAGAGGTTCACCCAATGCTTATTAAAATAGTAAAGGTTATAATAGGCCTACTGACACAGCCAACAAGCTCCTGCTTCCAGCTTGAGCCTAATTCAACATTTTTAAAAATAATTGTGTACCATCATTTACTGAACCTTCAGCCAAAAACAGAGAGCAGAGGTTCACCCAATAACAATGATTATGATGTCCCTGAAGGTTACGAGAGGCATGCTCACAGAGGCAACATGCCCCTGCTTTTTTCATCAGGTTAATTTCAAGCATGTTATGCATTAAAAGTGCAATATTTTCCATCATTTACTGAACCTTGAATCACGAACAAGACAAAGGTTCACCCAACAACAATGGGGACGCTGTCCCTGAAGTTAACGAAGGACATGATCACAAAGGTCAAACAGGTCCCTGCTTTTTTCATCAGGATTTATTACCATACTTAAATGTTTTCATTAATCTAAAACATAACAGTGTATGGAAAGCAACTACTGTGCAAAGAAAAGGTTCAAATATTACAACATTTGACTGCAAAAGAAAAAAAAATGATTCCCTAATTCCACAAAAATAACAGAGAATGGTAACAAAAGTAACAGGATCCGGTACCTTGAAATGAACCCTAAGGTCGGCGCCTCTAGCCTTGCAAGCTGCAAATGAAAAACGATAAAAAAAATGCTCAGATTGAGACCTTAAACGCCATCGTTTCAGAAGCTAACGAAATAAACAGCAATTTTACCCTAATGGGACTTACACTTAGTGGGATTGTTTGGCTCCCTTGAGTACTTCACCTGTGAATAAAAACAATCAAGGGATAGTATTATTAGTTACATTGTGAATTGGTAATGAAAAGAGATCACAGATCTGAAACAAAGCGAATTCGACGAAACAGGTGAAGTGAGTAGAAGAAGAGAATAGTTCATACCATTGCTGCTTAACTCGGCACCTTCACAATTCAAACAAAGAATTGGCTCACGGCAAACCAGAATGTGGTATCACGGAGTTTATATAGTAGGGTTTAAAACCCTAGTCTCGTCGCCGTATGATGTAAGGTTAGAGGATGAGGTCCAACATGTATTTAGGCCCACGGTCCATTCCTTTCGAGCCATGCCATAAAAATAAATAATTAGTAAAAAAAAAAAATATATATATATATAGGACTAACCAATTCGCAAATGGTAACGAAAATTGAAAATTTGACTGGGACATTGTTTTCAAAATTAAATAATCAAATTTTATTTCACCAACTAACATCATTTTCTTTACACAGTCAGAAATCAGCTCTCGGATACTCGAGTTTCAAATTAAAAATTTATAAATTTGAATTTGAAAACCAATCAGAATTTGGGTTTTCGGAAATCAAATTCTGAAAAAAAATTTAAGTTTTATAATTTTCTATTATTATTTTAAAATAAAATAAAGTAAGATTTTATAATTTATATTATTTATTTAATTTGAAATATATGAAAGTAAATAAAAAAATTACAAAAACTATTTTTTGTAAAAAAGTTGTGATAATAAACATACACAGAAAAAATATTTATAGATATTTTAATTATTTTATAAGAAACTAAATGATAAATTATTTTATTTTTGTATTTTTATAATAAATAATAATTGGGTAGAATAAATTACAATAATTTTTAACTGTAGTTTATATTAAAATTAAAATCGAAAGAAAAATTATAATTACTCATAAAATCCTAGAGGTTACCCTTACTTTAATATGGGGACATCTTAGGTCAAGTTTTGGCATCTCAGATCTCTCTCCTTGACCTACGTAGGTAGTATCATTGCATGTTCTCGACCATTCTCTTCACCACAACTCTGTCTCGATTAAATAGGAAACAACTCACATTTTTTAGGTCAAAATCCTCACTACACGCACTAGTAGAAAAAACACACTTAACAGCAGGATATCATCGCGGTTAAGAGGGAACTGCAATTAAAAACAATGCGGTGACATTTTTAAAATTAAGTGCAACCATACCACCGTGGTTCTCCACAACAACCGCAATTTTATTAACTTTGCAGGAGATACCATCGTAGTTGGAGCGAGAACCGCGATAGTAAGGCACACAAATATTTAAAATTGAAAAATTGCAGGGAGATACCATTGCGGTTGATTAAACAACCGCCCTGGTATCTGCAAAATAATTTAAATTATTTTGCAGGGAGATACAAGGGCAGTTATTTAAACAACCGCGATGGTATGTGGGATACGAGCACGATTCCTACTAACAACCGCGCTCATATCTCCTGTTTTAGGGAGCCCGCCCAGTTTTGTGCGTTTACGCTGCAGCAAACCCTAAACCCTTACAAACCCATTCATTATTCCATCTTCTTCTTCATCCTTCCATTCTCAATGGAGGCGTGTCCTTCCTCCAACGGGAACACGGTGGGTGGCTTCTACGCGGCTTCTACAACAACAACGCCATCTCCCTCTCCTTCCTCCAGCGCCTCCTCTCTCTCCTTTGATCCTTCCACACACACCTTACGCTCCTCGTCCACACCCTCCACCTCCCGCTCGGCGACAAGTGGTTCGACGAGTACATGGACCAAACCTATAGGCTCTGGGAAACCTCTCATCTCCTAAAAAATGCCCTCTCCAACTTCGAACCCTTCTACTCTGCCGACTTCTCCCTCGCCTCCTCCCTCCACGACTCCCTCCCCCACCTCTCCCCACAGGTCCCTTCTCTTTTTCAATTCACCTTTCACGCCTTACTTTCCCTAATTCCTTCCAATTTCACCTTCACACCCACGTTTTTAACTCTCTTTAGGGTCTAGAATCAATTGCTGGCCGGAGACATCAGAGTTGGCATAGGGAGGGTGCCAGGGGGGGTGTTTGTTTCTAGGGTCGGCGGTGATGATATCAGCAGCTCGGCTACGGCAGAGGGTGGCGGCAGAGATGGGGAGTGTAGGGTCGGGGATATTGTTGTACGAGTTCAGGGCAAGGGTGGCGGTGGAGGAGCTGAGAGGGGAGTTGGAGATACCATCGCAATTATTTGCAGAACCACGATAGTATGTTATATTTTTCATCACGGTTATACAACCGCAATGGTAGCTTCAGTACTTTTTATCGCGGTTGGATCTACTGCGGTTCTAGAACTGCGATTGTAAGCCTTGTAGAATCGCAATGGTATGTATTTTTTCTACTAGTGATATTTATTTGTTTAACTGTGTGTATATAAGTGATTAACTATTCAACACTTTCTGAACACTTAAGACAGGGAACAAAGAAAACATCAAAATTGTACCAAATGTCTCCCTCCCTAATCTACATAGGTAATATGATTGTATGTTCTCCATCATTCTTTTCACCACAACTCTACCTTGGTTCAACATGAAACAACTAACATTTTCTGGGTCAAAATCCTCACTGCAAATTTATGTGTTTAACTGTGTGTATATAAGTGATTAACTACTCAACATCTTCTAAAAACTTAAGACATGCAACAAATAAATTACAATATCTTTTTAACTGTATTTTATATTAAAATTAAAATTGAAAGAAAAATTATAATAAGTTATAATATCGCAATTATAATTAAATTTTGTATTTTAAGTTTGTTAAAAAAAATATATGTATTTACAAAAATAAAATAAAATATTTATCATGCTTAAAAAATTAGGAAATATATGTATTGAAGAAAGAAATAACTATTTAGAAAACAAATATAAAATAAATAATTAAAAATGTTTAGTTCAAAATG
>Ga0123340_1001083_pt1 | contig 21636 bp, 16 predicted proteins | sample SirMexnodulemix_FD_89961 | JGI IMG/M metagenome (GOLD analysis project Ga0123340, IMG submission 89961) | Root nodule microbial communities of legume samples collected from Mexico - Siratro Mexico nodule mix | ecosystem: Host-associated > Plants > Roots > Nodule | place: Mexico: Nepantla...
ATTATAGATAAGATATATGTATAACTAATATAATGGTAATATCTTAAGTTTATTTATTTATGGTTTTTTTTTTTTTATGAAAAAGGATCTTTCACAACCTCATGAAAATTATATTTATTTGTGGTCCATTTTCAACGAACACAGACAAAGAAATGTGACAAACCAAAAAAATTAACTCTCTACTTCAAAAGGAGAACCAATCACGGAAAACCTAGAACGCACTGACAAACCACCCACAAAAACGGAAAACAACACAGACAAATACCTTAGCGCAAAAGCAGAGCCAATGTCATACAACCACAAACTCTACAAACTCGACCAGCGAAAATCTTAGTACAAACGATAAGACACACAAGACGCAGGGAGAGACTGAGAGTCAAAGACAGACCGAGACGAGACGCAGACAAAAACCAAGACGCAGAGAGGTACATGAGAGGCAAAGAGAAACAAATATGAATGACAAACCTGCATTTTCTCAACCCTAAACAAATCACACTGAAAGCACTAAAAGTACTCTCATATTACAACTGTGACGTGTACATGTATGATAACATGGTAGGGGTTAAAGGTGAAGTAGCCATTAGAGTGAAATACGAAATAAAACGGTTGAGAAGACGGAAAAACTGCATTATGGTCGCCACAGTTGTCGCGATTAGGTTGCGAAAAGGAGGACAGGGTGAGAAAGGCGCTCTTCATTTGTTGTTTGAAGATGAAAATCCTAAAAAGCAAACATTTACCCTCTTCACCCACAATAATAAGAGAACAACCAATGCAAAACCACAACCACAGTATTACTCAAAACAAAAATCAACCACCTAACCTCAGTTCACTGCAAATCAAAACCATCCACCAAGAAACTTCAACCCATGGACAACCATCAATCTAAAATACCACCTATAAAATTCTTATCATCATACAATGAAACACACAACAAATGAAATCATAAACATAATTTCATCTTGACGTGAAACTCTTCTCCTTCAATCAAAAAATAATTTTTATCCGATCAACATTTTTATTAAAAATTATTATTATTGTTTAACTGCCGTTATCAGGTTATCAAGTAATTGACAAGTGACTTTATCGATCCATCTTAACCCACTGTAAAAATATTCATCTGATTTTTTATTAATAAATTTAAATTAGCTTCTTCGTAAAAAAAGAAAATTAGTACTAGATGTGAAAGTTTCTTGCGAAATTAAAACATTAATTTGTCATATTAAAGAATTACTTTTAACATAACAGCCTTAAGCCTAGTTTCAGTGTAACTTTACACAAATCTAAGCATAGAAACTTTCTCAAGTAACTTTCAATTTTATGTTAAGGCCTCTAGATAAAATTAAAAATGAATAAGATTACGTTGATTAAGTAAAAGTAAATGAAGATAATAATGATAAAGAAAACTAATTAATAATAACAATAATTATAGTAATAATAGAGCAGTAGCAGGTGGCATGATATGAACATGATAACAATCCATTACATTACAGTACGACGTTAATGCTTTGTTGTTTGAAAGTGACTCCCACGTAGCCTTCATTATTATATATATAAATTCTCTTCCTTCTCTCTCTTTTCTCTAAATAAATCTAATCGGAATCTTCACCAGTTAACCAGAGCTTTGAGTAGATAAGACTTGTGGATGTCTCATCTCTTTTATTGAACGTTCAATATTGTTATTATTCATTCCTGGTAAGGAAAAGCTCTTTCTCTCTCTCTCAACACATGATTAATCTTAATTATCTTCTTTTCTTATTCATTATTTGGCTTTGCGATCATCAATCATCTGTTCGGTTTTCATGTCCAGTGTTTTGGTCTTTTTGAGGGGTTTACTGTAATTCGGCCATAACATAGTCATGTGCTCAGTCCTCAAGACAGTAAATTTCTCTGAAAAATCTTGAAAAAACCCATAGATGTGTGTCTCCTTGTCTTTGTCCTTTGTGTGACATTCAATTATCCTTCTTTTTGTGTCAATCTTGAAATCTTTGATTTGCCTGCAAGATTATGTCAAGACCCTTTCATGCTACTAGCTTGCCTCCTCTCATTAGGATAACTGCCCTTGCCGAATTAGGGACCTTTTTGGGTTTGGTTACGTGGGTGCTCTTTGTGCCTTCTCCAATTTGTTTTCCTTCTAAAAAGCCTGGAAATTTGATTATTATTTTATTTGCAATTCATCAAAGTAATTTTGGGTTGAAATAAAGTTTGATAGGGGCTTCTTGTGATTTTGGATTGTGAGATGAATTCTGTTTAGTATGTGATCCACCTAATAGGAAACCTAATCAGTTTTTGTTCCTCTTTTTCTCAAATTTGCTCATCATTTAATGCAGGTATTGAGGAAATAGTTTGTCCTTGAAGCTTTGAATATTAACAGACCATCATCAGCAGATGGGGTCTGAAGGTTCTCCAGCAGCTGTAACAACAGTTTATGTAACAGGTTTCAAGAAATTCCATGGAGTTTCAGAGAATCCAACGGAGACAATTGTCAATAATTTGATGGAGTATTTGAAGAAGGGTGGTTTGCCAAAAGGGTTAGTTATTGGGAGCTGCAACATTCTTGAGACTGCGGGTCAAGGGGCACTCGTTCCCCTCTATCAGACATTGCAGTCTGCCATTACTTCCAAGGAGTCTGAATCTCCAGGTTCCAACAAAATTATCTGGGTGAGTTTTCCCATCTACTCGTTATTTAGGTTCTCAGTTTATGTTCTCTTGTTAATCCTTATGAAGTTCTTGGTTGCAATATCAGATCAAGATTGTACCTCGCTATGAACTTCCAGGTGAAATTTTACAAATACAAAACCAAAAGTGAGACATATCATTAACACAGTAGGCAACTAAGGATCCATTTAAATAAACTTTACCATAAACATTTATAGCAGAAAAAAAAAGTAAAATTAGTTAAGCTCTTCTCATTTAACTTTTCCAAAAGGTAATGTGAGTAAGTTGATTGTCGATTATGGAGAAACTCAATTTTCTTATCCTAGAAGTTTTTGTGAAGAATTTTCTCTTGTTCACCTGGCTACACCAGTTGCAGTTTGCAGTAAGTGCGGACAAATCAATTATTTTTCTAATATGTTAACAAGCAATGCAGAATGTAAACCATGGCATGGTAGTCTGTCTCTTCTACTCTGTCAAAGAGTTTCTCGTTTAAAGCTATTATACAATTATTGGTATCTTAATATTTAAAGCAGCTGGATCTATATTCAAATAGATTAAAAAGTTAGGTAGTCTAGCTCCATTAAATCTAGCAAAGTTAAAATTAGTCTTTGTTGTTGACACCTATGAAAAGGAAAGTTAATGGCTGGTATTTCATTACATTCATGATCTGTTACATTTGTACAATTATTACCAACCTTGATTTTTATCTTCAACTGTTGAAATTAATTTATCCTCTAAGTGAACAACATACTTTAGAGTCGCCACATTCATAGAATTAAAGTTTAGCAGTGATAATGACTGGACTATGAACTGAGATCTCTTTGAAAATTTTGGTTTAGAAGTGCATTGAAACGTCTATTGGACTTCTTTCTTAGTACCTTAACTGTAATACTGAGGCCCAACTAGAAAGGATGGATGATCTTAAGATTAGCTCTAAGGCATTTTTTATTCAGTTGACGAGTTGGAGTCATTCATCTATCTTAAATCTTTAGTCACTTGATTCAATTTTCTTTCATTTCAGCATCCATAATGGCTGTTTCTGATTTTTTTTTTTTTTTCATTTAGCTGCATTTTGGGGTTAATAGTGGTGCAACAAGGTTTGCTATAGAGCGTCAAGCTGTCAATGAGGCTACTTTCCGCTGCCCTGATGAAATGGGATGGAAGCCCCAGGTTAGATTGGATTCACTTTAATAAATGCATTATAAACTAGCTTTCACCAAACCTGATTTGAAGAACTATGTCCTCCTTTAGTGAAATTTCCAAAATTTTATGTTGCAGAAAGTACCAATTGTTCCTTCAGATGGTCCAATTACAAGAATACGCGAGGTAAATTGGATGACTTATTTTTCTGACACTTAAATTCCTTAACTGATGTTTGTTTACTGTTTGGTTTAGTGTCAATCTGTTAGTCCTAATACAGCAATGTTAAGGTTCATTTTGTACCATACAATTATTTAAGGTGCTGTTATTTGTTGAATTATTTTGATGGCCATATTTAATATCATTTAGCAGACTTTTCAACTGTATTTTGGGGATATAGATCTAGAATCTTTATGTTCTTCATTTGTCAAAACTTAAAAGTAAGAAGTTATAGAAAAAGTTATTGTTTTAGCAGTCTATATGCCACTTGATGGAGACATGCATAGGTTCAAAGTACAAAGTTATTGGTTTGCATATAAAAAACTTGATGAGTTAGCATAACTATTCTCTGATATTTTCGTCTATAACATGATTTTGTGTCCTAACTGTTATGCAGACTACCCTTCCCGTGGAGGAGTTCACAAAAGCACTGGCAAGTAAGGGTTATAATGTAATGACATCCGATGATGCGGGCAGGTTTGTGTGCAACTATGTCTATTATCATTCCCTTCGCTTTACGGAGCAGAACGGGATGAAATCTCTTTTTGTGCACGTGCCACTCTTCTCTACAATCAATGAAGAGACCCAAATGCAATTTGTTGCTTCCTTGCTAGAGGTACTTGCTTCAACATGCTAGAAACATTCAGATCATGTAATGCTCTGGTGTTGCTTGTCTTGTGAAAGTGGATGAGTGTACTTTGAATGAGATGATATAAAAAGATATTGTTTTGAGAAGGAAAATGGTTTATTGCAAATGGCATGTGTAGCAGAGGTGTTTGCTTTATCAGTGAATGTTTCTGATTAAAGGCTTCGGCAAATTGTCAAGACTTGTTGCCATCTTCAGTGTTACCTTGTGAATATTTGTTCCTTTTCGTTGTCCTTAATACTCTGCTCTTATTTTTCATTGTAACTTGCATGAATGAATTGTATCATCAGGTACACATCCGAGTAAAACTACTGAAAACTAATAATTCAGTGTTCTTTCAGTTCAGATGTTGTGACAGTATGTTGAGCCTATGTGAGATAATTAAATTGGAATTGCATATAACTTCGGAGTTAGGATTTTGATTACATCAATTACGATACAATGATGGCGATGCGGTTTTTTTAAACTAGTTTGTTTATTTTGTTTCAACCACTTGAAATTATAATAAAATTGTAATGAAATTTTACAATTAGACCATGCAACAAAATTCTTATATTTAATTAAAAACTTCTACTTAGTAATATTTTTTATGTATTTAACATATATTCAAATGTTTAATACTTTAAAAGATAAACGAATTAATTTGAACTTGGGCATGACTAATGTGAGAAGCGTGAAAGGTGGCGTGGAAGAGACTACCAAAGTGTTGTGAAAATTGAATATTGCAAAAACATCCTCGTTTATTGAGTTTTCCTGCAATTAAGCTGTTATAAGCCTTGGTTCAAGTACATGATCTTTGGAACTTGTTTCATAACGTTCAAGAGCTTCTTTTCCAGCCTTCAAGTATCTTCTGCCTATAAATGGGTATTTCTCTCTCCTTCAAAACTTTTATTTCTTCTCGTACTTTTCTAGTCTTTGCTAGTTCTAAGTTTCTTAATTATCTCCCAAAAAATTTCTGTTAAAAATGAGAGAAAAGACAATGGTGTAATAGTGACTTTTTTACATTGGTTGCATCGCTTGGACTTTTAACCAATGTAGAATGTAGAAAGTAAACAGTACATTCATCTCCTTTAAAACTAATACATTTACTTTTTACATTAAATTAAAAAAACTGATGTTGAATATGTACGAAATTATGGTGATACTAATTTTTACATTGACTCCTTTCAAATTGATGTTATTTAGATGGTACAAAAATAGTAGTCATTTAAGGTTTTTCACCAAATAATTATCTGAACTAAACACAAAAATTAAACTTGGTTCAATTTGGATTGATTTTTTTATTATAAAATTGGTAAACCTTTTTTCAAAAAAAATTGTAGATATTTTATAATAAAAAATTATCAAATAGAGATATATTATAAAACATTTTTGTATGATTATTATTATTTTCACAATGTCAACTTTCTATCATATTTAAAATAAATTACATAACCTTGAAGTTGCAATACAAATTTTCTATATTCTTTAACAAATATAAATGTATTGTAAATAAAATGTATTAAATTATAAAAAAATATTCATACATAATTTTCATTTTTTTAATTAATTTTAAACATATAATATTATATTAAATATAATAAGCACTTTGATTTGATTATTGAATTTTCATCTAAAATTCGATCCACGTATTTTTTTTTTTAATTTAAGAAAAGGTGTATAGTAAAAGTAAAAAGAATATTTCATTTCAATCGGTTTTTAATTTTTTGGAAGATCTTCAAACTTACTTGTTTTGAAACTTTTATATTTTCTTCTCTATTACTATATTAACATATAGGTAAATAAGGATGAGAATGATGCTTTATTTCTTCTTAATTCTTGATTAAGATGTGTGAACATTTTAAAGACACTTTGTTATTTGGAAAGGACCAAACTATTACTCTCGAAGAGGTGCAAATCTTAACAATGACTAAGAAGTTTCAGAGGCCTATTAAAGGTCTATTCTTGTGGTGCATACTGAGAGATGTTTGATAAGGTGCAAGAAGTGAGGTCTATCATATTAAAGATGTTTGATAACTGAGAAATTGTTGCAAGAATTGAGGTATGTTCCAGAACTCAAGAGGAATCTTTTGTCAACAAATATATTTGATCATATTAGTTTAACAACCAAGATTGGACAAAAAGTGATAAAGATTCTAAGGACAATATCTACAATTGCTAAGGAAGAGAAAAAGAAAGGTCTTTACATCTTATACGGTTTAATAGTGATTCTATATTCGCTTGTAACTAGTCAAACAATGCAGGAATAAGTGGAGCATCTGAGGTTGGAATACACTAGTGAGAGGGGTTTGGTTGAGTTGGAAAAGCAAAACCTTCTAGGCCTTTTGGGTCCAACAAGAGTTCAGAATCATGGTGCAAAGTCTTATTTCCTCACTATCATAGACAATTATTCAAGGAAAGTGTGAATTTATATCATAAGAGGTAAGACTATGACTTTCCATAAGTTTAAAGAGTGACACACCATGGTGAGTAATCAACAGGGGACTAAATTGAAACTGTTCAGGACAAACAATGGATTGAAATTTGTTTCAATAAAGTTTAATAAGTTTTGCAAGGTGGAAGATAGAAATAGACATAAGATGGTTACATGTACACCACAATAAAATGGGTTTGGGTGAGAGGATGTATGCTATTAGGAGTTAGATTGCTTAAGTCTTTCTGGGAGAATCTGAGGGTATTTGACGCCTTGACATTTTCACATGTCAAGAAGAATGAATTAGAAGCACAAATTGAGATGTATATCTTCATTGCATACGTAAAAGGTGTTAAGAGATATAAGTTATAAAGGTTGAAGCTTAGAGAGACTAAATGATTTGTTAGTAGGGATGTCACATTCAAAATGAGACTCGAATGACTGTGATATATAGAGATCTAAAGAAAGGGAGGTGAAAGTCCATGTTGAGGTGCAGCCTTTCGGTGATGAATCAGATCGTTTAGAGTTGTCAGACAATGCAAATTAACTTTCTACATCTCACTCAAGAAGGCCCAAGCATGCAAATTTTAACTTTGGCTATCAACTTATGTGTGATATGGAGAGGATAACGATCAAACCTAAATAGAGGTTAGGATATTCCAACCTTATTAGCTATGCTTTGACAGCAGATGAAATAATAGATGATTTATAGCCTAAAAGCTTTTAGGAGGCTATAGCAGGTGCGAAAGGTCAGTAGTGGTAGATTGCCATGGAGTGAGAGATTGAATCTCTAAGGAAGAACCACACATGGACGTTTGTTGGTATACCAAGAAACTAAAAAGTGGTATGATGCATGTATGTGCTCAAGAAAGAAGGAATACCAGGTGTAAAGGGACAGGGGTTCAAGGGTAGATTGGTGATAAAAGAGTTTACCTAAGTGAAGGGGGTAGACTATAATGATATCTTCTCACTTGTGGTAAAACATTGTTCAATTAGGATTTTGATGTCTATTGTTAACCAATACAATCTAGTATTGGAACAGTTAAATGGTTAAAAACTTGTTTGCGTGGAACCTTAGAATAAACCATCTACACACAACAACCTGAGGGGTTTTTTGAAGAGGAAAGGAAGGTGTGTCTTTTAAAGACAATATTGTATTACTTGAAATAGATTCTAAGGTAATGGTGTAAGAGATTTGATGATTTTCTGAGGCAGGTGAGGTTCTAGAAGAGCAGTTATGATAACTACGTCTACATCCTCAAAAGAGAACAAAAGTGTATGTTATTCTTGCTATTACATGTAGACAATAGTCTTGTAGTCAAACGGTATAAAAATGAATTATATGAGCTAAAAAAAACGAAGCTCAATTTGAAAATGAGGGATCTTGGTCTCGCGAGGTGAATACTAGGAATAGACATAAAAAGGGATCAGACAATTGTAATATTGTGTATGTCTCGGCAAGGATACTTGCAGAAGGTGTTTAAGAGGTTTAATGAAGCATGAATCTAAACATACGAAACATCTTTGGGACACCACACAAAGCTCTCAATTACTTAAACTCTTAATTCAAAGGAAGAACGGAGGAGATGGAGACTACTCCATATGCTAATGGAGTAAGGAACATCGTGTATAGGATTGTTTGTGGCAGATTGGATCTTGTGTATGCTCATTGGAAGGCTTTGAAATGAGGTGCTGAGATATCTAAATGGAATAATATTATCTAGTCTAATATATAGACAACCTACCTACAAGAGTAGATATAGAGAGGTTTGTAAACATTAATTATGCGGAGAATATTGATACCATAAAGTCACTTTTTAGGTAAGTTTTTACGTTTTGGAATTGTAATTTACTGAAAATCCAAATTGCAATTAGTGGTGGAGAGCTTCTTCCTGCACCTCCATACGTTCTCCCTACACCTCCATACATCTTTTATTTTCCCAAAGTACCCATTTGTAAAGACTTTTTTGCCTTTATGAAGGTTATGCTTCTGGAACAACATATTTTGAAAGGTAAAATTTAACTTCCAGAACAGACCATTCCGAAAGTCAAATTTTACCTTTTGGAATATGTTGTTCTGGAAGTCAAATTTCACTTTCGCATTCAGAAATAGCTTTTGGAATGAGTCATTCGAGAAGTTAATTCCTACACCCTTTCTCTTCCGGAATGACTCATTCTAGAAGTTGTTTTCAGATCCGGAAATAGCTTTCAGAATGAGTCATTTTGGAAGTCAATTCGTACACCCCTTATCTTCTCGAATGACTCATTCCGGAAGCCAATTTGTACACCCTTTCTCTTCCGTAACAACTCATCCTGAAATCTGTTTTCAATTCTAGAAACAGCTTCCGAAATGAGCCATTTCGAAAGAGATTTTCGTGTTTTGAATGGCTTCCGGAATGAGCCATTTTGGAAGGCATTTTCAATGCGAAAAACACACTCTTAAATGCCGCGTGCAACACCTCATTCCCCTATCTTCTTCCAAAACCACTTTCATTACCAACAATACATTACTTTCAACAAATAACGACAGACACAACAATAACTATTGACGATGGCAGCAACAGACAGTGGCAGTGGCAACACAATCATGTATGGAGGTGGAGGGATATATGGAGGTGTAGGATTTAGGAGGGTAAATGTGTCACTACAATATTTAATCAGGGGTACTTTGAGAAAATGAAAAAGATATAAAACATATGGAGGTGCAGAAAGAAGTTGTCTTAATGATGACTTTATCTACCATCCAAATTGAGGATATTGTGCTCCCAGAGAGAGTTAATGAGACACAATGATTGAACGAAATGATTGAAGAGTTGTGCATTGTGTAGGAATGTGTAACTATTTATTGTGATAGTCAAAGTGTTATTCATCTAGCCCATAATCAGATCTGCCATGTGAGGACAAAGCACATGGACGTTAGACTACACTTCACGAAAAATGTTGATAAGTCTTGGGAGCTCAAAATCAAGAAGATAACCTCGGATAAGAATCCCACAAATCCATTTACGAAGTCCTTGCCAAAATTGTGGTCTAAATGGTGCTTGGAGCAAGATTAATTTTTTATTTAAGGATAAAGAAAATAATATCGAAAGTTCTTCCATGATTTAGAGTTAAGATGAAAAATTTTGATGATTTATTCCAAATTATTTACATCAAATTAATTATTAAAGAACTCAATCAAACTATTAAATCATTTAACGGAAAAGAACATAAAAGTGTGTTCCAGATACCACCTAATAGTGTTAAAACTAGTTAAATTATCTAATGCATCTTGTTATAGTTGTCTTAATATTTTATCTTGTGTACAATTTTTTGTTATTCTCTTAATTTAGATTCTAAAATATAAAGACGGTAATGAGTATAAATGACACACTTTAATGGCATAGACTTTGTATGTAAAAACATTTTATTTATTATTTTGTTATTGTTTTCTTGTTTGTCATGATTGAGAATCTAACATTCTGTTAGTTATTATATTTTTTTTTCTTTCCATACTAAGGGCAATATTAGAAAAAAAGTTATATTATCTTAAATTTGAAAAATGACAAATGAAAAACAACAAATTTTTATTGGAAGAAAGGAAAATGTGTTTTAAGGACTCGTCCTTTGCATATATTTAGGTTTTAAATCCACTGAAACATGCTGTCACCTCTTCAATTCAAATACCAAATCTTGAAGTAATAAAATAAAAATATTATGGTCCCTCGTCGTTATGACTGTGGTTAATCTCTATATGATACATAATGAAGTCTTATAATTTAAAAAAAAAAAATCAGTTTGTGTATTACATAAAGATAGAATGAGACTATATATGGTGGTTACAATACTAATTTCTCTAATCCCTACAAACAAGATTCAGATAATGGGTTGGTTAGATTGAATTTAGAACAATTATTTACGAAATAAATTATTTTTAAAATTTACTTATTTAAAAATTGGATAGAATCTTATTTTTAAAACAAACAAATTAAACAAACTCGTAAAAAAAACTAAAATCTGTTTATTTTGTTAAAATCATTTTTATTAAAAAAAACAAACAAACTCACCCAATTTTAAATTACTAGAATTTTAAACAAGTGTGGTCATAATTACGGTCAGGGTAATAAAATTTTGACATGGCAATGCTGAACAGTAACTGATATTCATTCTCTTTCTCCTTCAGTATTATACCTCCTTTTAATGTTTCTTTCCCAAACATCACTAACTAGAACTCTATGGTCCTTGGCTTTGAGCCATTCCACCAATTATGATAATCAGCAATCTGAAATAAGAAGACTACTGATTCAAAATGCTACTTTCAATAACAAAAGAAACAGAAAACACATTTCAATAAGCATTTAAGTCCAAGTGTGCTTATCACATCAAAGTTACTCGTATTTAAGTGTGAAATGACTGAACTGTAATTGTTCACATTATTTGTGTTTTTAGTGAGTTATGGGGGCTGGTGATATAATTTTATGCTTTTCTATATGGACACTTTGACACAAACATCAAATCGGAAATGGATTTAAGGGCTGTTCTTGGTTTTAAGTTCTTGTAATATTCAACAATAACACAGAGCTTCTATATCTGATTCGACGTGCAAACCGAACTAAAAATCTGCTTGCACATTCTGAGAACTCTATTGATCACTGGCATTTTGATATTAATTAGGTTACCATCATTGGTTAGACATACTATGGGCGTAGAATATTCCTCAAAACAAAAAACAGTTTAAATAGTAAACTAACTTGCAAGATCACTCGCGGATTTTGAGTTCTTTACTACGTTGAAAATAAGTCTAAATATGTAAAGTTCATTAGTTCTTTTAGGGTCACACTAGGAGTGTATGTGAGACTAATTACCAAAAATGCGACAACAAAGAGAAAAAAAAAAGGGAAAAACATTGTAATTTTCGCATATCCATCGAAGTGAGAATTTTCAAATAAAATTGGTTCATTTTCAAACAGAGTGACTTTTGAAAAGTAGGTTTATAATAGGCATTATAGTGCAAATTTCTTTTATTGATTCTATACATTCTTTACGAACTTGTTGGAAACTGTGTGTTGTAGCATTTATTGATCATAGTGTATTTATATTTCATGTTTGGACTACTGGTCATTTATATTTTTACATTAAAAGTTTTCTATGTTGAAAATTTGTATCTCGCGTACTCTTGTTTATTTATTTATTTTTTCATGTTCTACTTCTGTTGGTGTGTCTCGTATATTCTTGTAAGTTGAAAAAAATTCATTTTCTATTGTTTTATTATTAAGTTATCATTTTAATATATTCCCATATCATACTGGTATAAGAGCTCTTTGATTAAAGGAATGTTTTTCGTGTCTTGCTTAAATGATTAAGACACATATCAAAATTACTTATTGAAATAAAGAAAATTATTACTTTTGAAAGGAAAAAATGAATTGAAAATAAAAAATCAATTCTAAAAGAAGAGTTAAATAGAGCTAATAACAAAGCGTATAAGAAGTGATGTGAAATTTATGAAAGACAAATCATTTAAGACATTACTCAGGCGCAGAAGTTTAGAGAAATGAGCACAGTGATGTTGAACAAATCAAAAATCAAACCTATCCATAATTCCAATGCAGATATTTAGAATAAAGAATAATATGATTATAGAAATGGGTAGATGTTTTTATTGATGATGTCACAGGATGAAAATCTTGGTGATGCTACTAAGCCACCTCAAGTTCAACCCAGAGGTCTAATAGGGAGAGGAAACTATTTAATATGAATATCTTTGTGAGTTTGTGATCTTGAGAGACGGGGAGAACTAGAGTTGTACAGAGACCATGGAGAGTGAACAAAAACAAAAGTGGTTGACTGTGTTGAAAGATGATACTGTTGGCACAGGTTCAGACATGGTTGAAGACATTAATTTTAGTCCACTTCAGGATATTAGATTTTGTGATTTGAGAATCTAGGATGCATAAATGTGTAGTTTTGTCTCCTACAGAAACATAATTCATTTCATCGACTAAAGCATGCAAGAAGTTACTATGATGAAGAAATTCTAGGATGAACTTAGTTTTGTTCAAGAAAAAAGTATCTTCTATTAGTACATAATCAAAGTGGTATTCATCTTCATCTTAGTAAGACTCTTACTTTTTATTTAAAATCTGTATATATTGATATGATATATCAATGGAAACGAGATGTTTTGGGTAATAAGTTGTTAGAGTTAGTAATGATTTATATCGATAATAATGGAGTTGATATGATGATTAAATCAATACTAAGAGTAGTTTAAAATTTGTTGAATGACTTGTGTTTTGGCAGCTACCTCCATATTTGCTGGATTTGTTACACTCCCATTCTATATGGAAAATAGACTTAAATGTGTAAAGTACATGTATCTCACTTATTTAGGTGGAGTGTTCTTCTTGTTTTCTTTTGTTGTATTCTATTTTGATTGATGCTCTTCACATGTTCTCACAAGTTGGATTTTTTTTTATTCTATCTCTTATTGTTATCGAATTGTTATTTTGATACATTCTCCATCAATCAAATGTTGAATAGAGTCTATATAATGATCGAAAGGAGTTGAGGGTACTCTGGTCGCATGGTGCGTGCCTTAATGTTCCTTGAACTATAATTCGTTTGCCTAAATATTTTCTTTCGATACATAATACTATATTTTGTATTCGCATGATTACACATCCATTTTATTCTAAGGCGCTTTTTTCAATTTTTATTGATGAAAAGGAATACCCCATAATGGAACGCAGAAGGCTAAAATCATAGTTGAAGATCCTTCTGGATGCAGACATTAGCTTATGCAAATTATTCAAATTTCTCATGACTAGATTAATCTTAATAAGTAATAACTTTTTGTCAACCAATTTTCTCGGCATCTTTCACTTTCACCTTAATTTGGACAGGAAGCTAAAAAGCAAATTATTCTTACAAGTTGGTGGCTTACACAAACTGTTACATAATTTGCTACTATATAAAAAGCTTAGCAGTTACATGATCATGATTCACATAATTGTTCGCATCATAGTGAATTGATGTACAATACCACATTCTTCTGAAGATGTTGAACGTTTCAGTCCAAAAACGAACGTTTTCTGGCTTTTGTTTTAGGAATCGATCACATAGAACAAAGCTGAATGATGGGATTATTACACATTATACACCAATATTGGCTTCGCCGCCAACCAATTGTTCCGTGTCAAGGTTTTAAATTGGGGATAGGTTAACTCCGTCAAAACCAATAGTTTCATGTCAAGGTCTTAAATTGGGAATGGGTCAACTTTGTCGCCAATCAATTGTGTCATGTTAAGGTCTACATAAGGTCACGATCCATTACGTTTTTCATACTAAGAAAAAATTGCTAACTAACATCACCAAAGCAATTACAATTGTGATTCTGCAACCATGATGAAAATCCTAAAAATCTTGACAACCAAGATCACAGTCACTAACCTTTTTAAAACCTTGTGTCATGTATTAGATAACTCATTCTGTGGAGTTACTCATACCCACTTTTTCAATAGATGTGTCCTTGTGGGCTGACAATCAAAGTTCCAGTCTCTAATTTATGGATTTGACATAACAGCCACTAAAAGCTTTCAAGGCAGGCAGCCGGATGAAGTGAATAATCAATTTTATCTTTAAAGTGAGGTGCTATTAATTCAGTTCTTGAATGAAGCAAAAATATAATTTAGTCCTAAATTTTTTTGCAATGGCACCTTCCTATTAAGTTTTGTAGGGTTGTTTTATTATTCAAATCAAATGTAATTTTAAAGGTTAATTAGACATAAATCATAAATATTTTGTCCTCAAGCTATAATATTTAGCTAATAATGAGTTGGAGAATGCTTACAAATGAAGAAGCTGGCATGCCTTTAACAATGTGCCAAAGCAAACTCGGCAGTCCACTATCAAATTATATTATATTAGTATTGATTGAACATTAAGATAGATTTGGATAGCGTTTGATATATGAAAACTCCAAAAAAGATGGTGGGGTTATGCGATGGGAAATAAAAAGGTTAAATAATAATAATAACAATAACAAATGGTTGAACAGAGTCTTTTCGCTACACAGAGAGATTCAATTGCTTTAAGTCTATCCCCAATCGACAAAGGGGAGATGGGGATATCCAGCCTCCGGCGGAGGCTGCAGCGACGGGGGCAAATTTCCCAACGACACTCCTACCACATTCCCTGCATGCACAATTGCACATATACACTATTTTTTATGATTAAACTATAGATTTGGCTAAGACTAACTTATGATTGATATAGGAGACGAATAGTAGGGCATAAAGTGATAAGCGAATGGTTAATTACCTGGGGAGGGGATTGGAGCGTGCTGTGTGGTGGTGTTGGGAGTGGGATGAAGGTACTTGCAAGAGTGGCCGTAACGGCAAAAACCCTAAAATAGAGAGAGTGAATGAGAAGTGAAAATTGAAAAGAAGAAGTGGTAGCGTGAGGTAACGTAGGTACCGTGTTGAGGAAGTGAAGACAAAGGGGTGGATTAGGGATTTGTTGGTGGTGTTGATTGAAGGAATCGTACCAGCGAGCTTTGGCTTGCTGGTGTTGAATGCCCTGAACGTGTCGTTTCCGATCGGCTGGGGTGTCTTGGAATTGCTTGTCGCAGTAGTCGCAGTAATATTTCCTCGCTGGCATCCTCACACTCACTCAACAACCACCATCGCTTTCACTCTAAATAAATCGACCAACCCCACCGCCTTTTAATATTTTTATAATTATATGTTAAGAACAAATGTAATTATATTAATATTATTTATTACGAAAACTTTGTGACTTGAATGTTAATAAAAGATAATATATTAATGTATCAGTTACTAATATTTATCGAAAAATATGTTTGAATGGTTATATCAGCCAGCTTATAATTTATCTTATCAAAATATATTTAAATATACTTTTAATGAAAAATTCAGAACAAAATTATTTAATTTAAAATATACATTAAACATTTGTTTAAATAAAAAATGTTTTTTAATAAATGATTCATAAATATTCTGTTGTAGTTTGTATTGATTGAAACTGTGTTTTTACTAAAATAATCAAGGAATCTGAAAAAAAAAAATACTCTAATTAGAGTTACATAAAAGAGTACATATTATTCACTTGACTTTATATTCAAAAAAATGCGGGAGACGTGTGATTACACAGACAATAATCGTAGAAATTATTCTATCTTCAAATGAAAACTTATATTTACATTGTAGACAGACAAATAAATGTAAGAAAATAGTGGTCAATAGTCATCCCATATGCTAAGAAAGAAACGACAGAAACGACCAAATCGGTGTTAGACCACTTAATCAAAGTAGTTGATGAATATTGAGATTCAAAGTCGTTAAAGAATACCTATTAACTTGAAAATGCCTCATGGAAAATAAGCCTCCGTTGACGAAGATATTCTTAACGTAAAGAAAGGGGGAGAATAAAATAGCAAAGCAAATTGTCACCGACTAGAACGCGCTTGTATATATTCTTTGAAGGCAAGAGACATACATCCAAGTTCTTTTTTTCAGTGTTCGCATTATAGTCCACTCAGACACCTCAGCCTCGAATAGAAAATAAAAAAGATCCAATCTCCTAACAGTTTGATTAAACTACGAGAAATATCGCTTTTACTTATTACGTTTTAATATTTGTCAATCGAGCAATTCATTGAAGACAGGCCCCAGACTTCGTCCCATGTCGTTCGGCCTGAGATGACCTAAAGAATGGAAAATAAACAATTCACAGACAAGGCCATTACAACTTCCAACCACCACGCTAAGCATTAACTAAATTAAACAACCCATCATTGTCTCAACAAATACAAATACTGATGCAACATTTAGATAATTGCAGACATTTGTCTTCTATTGTATGTTACAATCTGCTGTGATACAGGAAACAGGGTACTCTGCACACCCTTTGGGGGTTGGGTAATAAGGAGTAGCATGTATCTCTAGATCTGCTTTTACAGGGCAACAGAATACAATAAAGATACCAACAAATATCATATCATATCATCAAATAGAAGAAAGCGCAGCATTCTCATATGGAAACAACACTTGAAGTTCTGTTACACTTTTCACAAGCCAAGAAACGGGCATTGCTTCCTCGCATGCTCTGGAACCAATTTCACCAAAATCTCAGCTGGGACTCCTTTCAGTTCTGGTACACATGCAGCAATAACATACAAAAATTCAGCCAAAACTATTTAATGAAAACAAAAGACGAGCGGAGTCACAAACACAATAGCATATTCCAAAATCAACATACCATGAGATTTAAAATTAAATAGTGGAGGAAGGAATCGGCCATTTGGCAGGCGAGAATTTGGATCACGAAGTTCATCAAAGAAAGGATGCGTCAGAGCATCTAACTGCACCACATAAAGCAAAATCTCAAATTACACGGACATTATCGGAAGATGAAAAACAGTCATTGAATAATTAGATTAGAAAACATAAAATTGCCCAACAGAATCTTGCAAAACTGTTATCTGAAAGAGGGAACCAATGTTATCTTTTTCCTACGGTGAGATACTAAATGTTTGACTAGTCAGATACTCACAGCTGTGCACCGCAAGTTAGGGGAGTATTGTAGTAGTCTTGATACCAGATCAACAGCCTCTGGAGGCATGCGCTTGTGAAAGATCTAGTAGAAGAAAAACAATGAATATATGTTAGTATAGTGTTCAATAACGATTTTTAAGTATGTTAATATGATGAGCTTAAGAATAAAGCATGAAATGCTACTAAATTTATTTGTGATACCTTGTGCCACGGATGTGCTTTAATCTGTGGGAATTTAAATTCTGTGTAGTTAGGGTTCATGCATTTGATCTCTTCCCTTGTTGGAGTGCCCAGAACCTATCAAGACAAACAACAAATGGTATCATTTAAAAGCTATAATATTCACACTGCGATGTAAGCAAAGCTGCCTGTATAATGGAGCAAATCATCAAATAGGCCATTTCAATATTAAAAGACTCCAGAAAAATGAGATTGACAGTTCAAAACATTTGCAAGAAACATGTACAGCAGTAATAAAATGAGTTAAAAGTTAAACATCATAAGATTACCTTTATAATCTCCACAAGCTGATCAACTCCACTCTCACCAGGGAACAAAGGCTGTAAAAAGAAAATATTGATTTTAATTAAATACGCTAAACCACAAAAGTAAAAGACATCACATCAACAGCCACCAACCTGTCCAAGCAGCAGCTCAGCTAAAACACATCCAACGGACCAGATGTCAATGGCTGTAGTATATTCAGTTGCTCCAAATATAAGCTCAGGTGCTCTATAATATCTAGAACATATGTATGATATATTTGGTTCGCCTTTTACCTGTCAGTTCATACCGAGTAAGTAAAAATAAAGCAACAATCTAACTCAGGAGAAAAAAAAAAGGGTTGAATGAAAATAAATGATTTGAGGAAGAAGCAGAAAAGCAGAGACATATGTAACATACCAAAACCTTCGCACTTCCAAAGTCACATAATTTAACCTGGTGAGTGTGTGGATTGACCTGCACAGAGAAACATCCAATTAGTATTTTCCACCCAATAGTCCTATCACCAGAGTTTCCATTGGTCATTTCCTATCTTTTAGCCAGCCAAATAAATAACAATGATTTATGCAAAATAAAACAAAGGCCATACCAATAGATTTTGAGGCTTGATATCCCGATGGCAGACTCCAATACAACGATGAATATAAGATAATGCCCTAAAGATCTGCAATATATCAAAAGCTTTGTTAAAGCCTGAACATAGAAGAAAGCTGAATCCGGGAAGGGCAACAGGCATACCTGGTATGTATAGAGTTTCACATATATCAGAGGCATCCTTTGGTTCAACTTGTTGTAATGTTTGATCACACGATTAACTGTTTCAGGAACATACTCGAGTACCAAATTAAGGTATAGTTCATCCTTTTCAGTGGTTGAAAAGAAACAGTGCTTCAAAGAGACAACATTTGGGTGGTCAAGAAGGCGCATTGTTTGCAGCTCCCGGTTCTTGTACCTCTTGTCTTGAAGAACCTTTTTGATAGCCACAGTTTCACCAGTTTCCAAGCACTTAGCCTATAATCATACACCATGTCAGAACTAAGGGAACAGTTATCTTCACTTGAGTTAAAAAGGCTAAAGAAACACATCTCATTTAGTCAACTGTAAACATGATTTTACCTGGAAGACAACACCAAATGATCCATGACCAACAACACGTTCTGCCATGTAGCTTATAGTCTGAAATATTAACAAGGATATAATTATTTTGAAGTAATAAACATAAATAGAAAAAGGCGGCAAGGATTAAAGTAGACTGTTAAAGACAATATGACAAAATACATCAGGGCACTATCATCCTATCCAATAATATCATGAGATTCATCAATCAAAACGAACTGGCAAGTATATTAATCGCCAATCACAAGACGTGACAAAATTCGTCACAGCAAGGAGTTATGCAAGACACCATAAACGGTGCATCACAAGATTAAGATACGACAAAAACCACATCACGGCATTCTCATCCTATCCAATAATATCATGAGATTCATGAAACCAATCAGTAAGGATAATCACCAATCAGAAAAGACATTACAAAATAAGTTGCACACAGCAAGAAATGCGAGTTCCCATAAAAAGATTCTAGTCAGCAAGGAGTGACTTGGCATCATAGCCAGATTTTAAGAATAATTTTTTCATTTCTTGACTTTAAGGACAGGCACAATAATTCTCAATTCAAATATCAATATTCTAAACCACAGCAGCTATAAAAGTTGGGAAAACATTTGCACAAATAATATACGAAGCTGGAACATTGATTTTTTACAGCCTTTCATGGTAAACACAGTAAGTGATATGGCATATACACATTTGACAGACGATAGAAAAATTAAGAGAGAACATATACCTGCTTCGGCTGACCATTTCTACCACCAATGGTAGTCACAATGATATGTCCTGTCTCCGTTCCATTGCCATCAACAACTGTAGCTTCCATTTCCTACAAGATGAATCAAATAGAAAGTAACTTAGCCGAAATTGAAAATCAACCACAAAGACATTCACGAAATAAAGCTAAAATAAGAAAAAGTGGAAATTTTCATACTCTATCATCCCTAATTTTCATATCGTTCATCTCCTCCGGCAATCTATCAACACCTGCTGCTCCATGCCCACTGGCTTCTCTCAAACCTGAAGTTGGCGCCACACCAACCGATGTCATCTTCACTGAATCCCTTTCTCTTTTAACTTCTGTTCAAAAGCCTCTCATACACCTGCCAGAATAAACAATTACACCATAATTAAAAAAATCGACAACTTTTTTCTCGTTTAATTTCAGCATTAAAACTGGAGTCAACAGACATAATAAAAACTGAACCAAATAGGAAAGTAGCACCGTTCAAACACGAATTAAAGAAACAAAAAAACGCAAATCCCTTTTGTCCATAAATAAATATCCATTATGCGAAAAAGGAAAACATTAAAGCAACATAAAACTCCATCAACCTCACAGAAAGCCACAAATCCATCCGAAAACTCATCAACAGAAACAGAAAACAACAAAAAAAATCCCTAAACAAACCTAAACCGAAGATCCCCGCAACTGAAGGCGAAACAACACGATCCGAACACACAAAACAAAATTAACAAACGCAGAGCGTTCAAAACACAGGAAAAGCACAAAGAAAAGCAGCCACGTCGGAGAAAAAAAAAAAGTTGGACAGAAGAGGTAGCAAATGAAGAGGAGAAAACAGAGAGAAAGAGAATCTAGAGTTTGGAATGGAAAAGAAGGAAGAGAAAAGAGCGGTTAGAAGGAAGAGGGGTTAGATCCATGAGAGGCATACCCATGGCGTGTTTGGATTTGTGTGAGTAACAGTTGTTCTCTGCTTTTTTGTGTGGTGTGCTATAATGCGCTGGTGACAGTCAAAGAAGAAAACCAACCCATTCTAACTATTTATTTATTTATTATTTCTTATTTATTATTAATTAATTAAATAATTGTGTATTTTGGGGTAAATAAAATATAGAAAAATGTAACCTAGTTTTCCCTTCACTTTTGACCGTTCAAAGTTCAAAGTTCAAACTCACTGTATTAAAATGGTAACAACTATTAATTGGCCACTGCGGCATGTGCCTTTTAGGCGCTTCTTTAGTGACCTCGTTTTTTATGGTTCCAAAAACCATATATATTTATAATATTTACAATGGCACGTGAAAAATTACAAACAAATGAATAGACACTTTAATAATTTACATTATTATTTTGTTCTCAAATTAACATATCAAAGAAATCAGTGAGCTCCATCATTTGGCTTCTTAGAAAACATCTAATTAATGTTATTTATTTCTTATTGTCATGTATTTTGATGTTTTAAATATGGTTCTCAGCATTGAATAAGATTTATTGGTTTGTATTACCAGTGTAAGAGTTTCCTTTTGGAACAAAATAGTGTTATCTTGAAATTAATAAAGTAATAAAATATTTCTTATTGTAAATTAATTTAGTCTCCAAAATTTAATGGTAATTTAAATTGATATTACGAGTTATTTATTCTCTAAAATAA
>Ga0123340_1001084_pt1 | contig 21634 bp, 8 predicted proteins | sample SirMexnodulemix_FD_89961 | JGI IMG/M metagenome (GOLD analysis project Ga0123340, IMG submission 89961) | Root nodule microbial communities of legume samples collected from Mexico - Siratro Mexico nodule mix | ecosystem: Host-associated > Plants > Roots > Nodule | place: Mexico: Nepantla...
GAAAAATAATCTGTGTATAATATTTCTATATATATATATATATTATAGAAAGAGAAATAGGAACTGTTTTTTTCCAAAAAACTTGAATCTACAATCAAAAACTGTTATAAAAGAATTATAGAATCAAAATAAAGTTACTCTCTTATAAACTTGGATATAAAAAAATTAATATATCAAAACTTTAATTATTTTTACTAAATAAAATTAGTCAAAAATATTTATTTACGGAAATCGTTAATACTAATGACAACTTTAATTAAAAACACATAAATTATTAATATTAATGACGATGAGTTTAAAATATTATAATTCAAGTAATCAATATCAATGAAGATATCCGACGATTTCACTAATTAAAGTTTTTATCGTCGAATAATTTTAATTATTTTTATTTTAAACTCTGAAAACATTTTGTTAAGCAAGGACTTCAACTTTAAAATTTTTCTGCCACTGAAATTGTATACAACATTGACGATTTCCTTTATTAAATTCACTTCCCCCACTTACAATTTATCGAAATAGATAAAAAATCAATTATCCAGTTTGGTAGATTACGAATAAAATTGTAGCATCTTATTGAAAAACCACATAAAAGTTGTGAATTGATATTCACCAATCAATCAATGAATTTTGTTGTTTTGTTAGGTCGGCTACTTGCTTTGTGAGGGGTGACGAGAATAAAAACAGAAAGGAAAGTAGGTCAAAGTTTGATACCGGGAATTGGAATGATTTATTATTATGGGAGAAACCTCATGAGTTTCTTCCAAGCTTCCTCATTATCAACACCATGGCTTTACAAACATGTTACCATAATGTCAAAGACTCTTACATTGTCATTGTTTTTTTTTGGTCACATAACGTGTTATGACCATGCCACTTTCCTTGTCCCATCATCCCCACTATGCCCCAATGAACCAATTAAAATCGAATCCAACCATATCCAACTACACAATACTCATGCTTCTTTTTCTTTATAAAAACAAAAAATATCTCTCAATTCGTTTTTGTAAAGTTCACGTAATCAATTTCTAACTCTTTAGAAGGCAAAGTTTTCGAGTGATTCTTTATATATCTCAATTCACTGTATTAGCCTTTATTTAAGAATGAGTAACATTATAAATCCCATATTGACTAAAGGTTTAAGGTTTAGTAAGATTTATATCAAAATATATTTTAACAAAGTGTTAAGCTTATTGGATTGTTATCGAACCAAGCTAGGTATAAAAATATTTTACAGTCTCTAAAAATGAGATCTTTCAAATATATAAATGAAAGGAAAATTTTATTTTAGAAGATTATTTGATATTTATCTATTAAATTAATATTGCGTTAATTTTATAAATTCTTGATAAATTATTTCAGTTAGAACGTTTTAATCCCGCTAATAATACACCTTTTGAATAAATACTTAATTATTTATTATTATTCTCTATCTCTCTGAATCTGATAAAATGAAAAAATTATGTGGACGAGGAAATGAAACCAATATACTCAATTTTTATCACTGATAAAAAAATTAAAACGAAAAAGAGCGAATATTCTTTTCTCTAAGTTCGAAACAGTCCCCACCACGTGATAAGGCAAGTGACGACATAAAGTGCAGTTTTTGTTAGGCTACTGTCTTCATATAATCACAAAAGGACAAAAGTTTCCCGCCAAAATTGAAAAAATAATATTTCTGTTTAAAAAGCTCAATATATATCTTTTACCTAATTGATTAAGAAAAAACATATCAGTTTCCGAAATTGGAATATTCTGTCATTATTCTGCAACGCAGAAATCTAGAAAACTTCTTAAATTGTAAATCAATATTTATATTAATTAAAGTTAAAGAATGTGTGATTTGAGTAATGAATTTAATGTGTTATTTGGCATATTAGATATTCATTAAACATCCTTTTTATCTTTAAAAGTTAATATGAAGATACACGGCTAGAAGTTAATATTCAACATTGACTGTTAAAACTCAAATCGTTGTAATAAAAAATGTAGTGATATTTTTTTAAAATATTTGAAAAAATATTACGTTAGTTTATATAAAACCAACATAATATATCGTAATTTTTAATTTTTGTGAGTTCAACAAATAATTAATGTAAAAAAATAAAAGACAAATTAATCGACGTAGTATATCTTCTGTCATTTTCAAATTTTAAATTTAGAATTTAGATACAATGTCGGTTGGCCCTCAGAACTGACGATGTATCCTATTACGTTGTTTATTGAGTAGTAATCGACGTAATAATCTTTTAATTTTATATTGTTTTTATTCTTACACTTTTTGTCTCCCTTTCTCATTTTCACTTTTGTGTGCGCTGCTTCTTCACAGTCTCTCTCGCTCACGTTGTCATTTTTTTCTTTTGCATTTTGTCTTGTGTTTCTTTCTTATGTTCTCACTGGTACATGGTGTTCTCCCTTGCGTGTTGTTCTCCTTCTTTTCCTTTATTCTCTCATTGTCTTTTTGTAATTTCATTCACTCTATTTTTACATTTTCTGGTTTTGGTAAATTTCGTTTATTTGCATTTACCGATTTTGCTCTTATTATCTATAAAAGGTATGTTTTCTTATCTTTTGTGCTTGAAATGCTTTCTGAATGTTTGTATCATAGATTTTAGGTTTTAAAAATTTTTGAACAAAAAAACTTCAAATGACCATAACTTTTGATAGAGAGCTTGAAATGAGATGTTCCAAAAATGAAAGTTTTTCGAAATTGTGTAAGGAAGCTCCTAGGCCATCTCGAGAGGGGATTTCGATTTTTTTTTTTCCCAAAATTTTATCATTTGCACTACTTTTTTTTTGTATTTTTTCATTATTTTAGATTTTAACTTACTATTTCACCTATTTATACTTGTCAAAAAGTTTTAAAATTTATTGTGTTTTTTCTTTATTTATATTGAAGATTTATCAAAACGATTATAAAAAATTTAATTTTTTTTCTAAATTTTTTTAAGAAAAACAGTTTTATTATATTGATTGTGGATTCCAAACCGATATAATAAATTTCAACTAATAATATCTCTTTTAAAATATTATTTTAACTATATTTTATATCGATGATTTATTTATTAACCGATATAATATATATAAATATAACATCGATTATAGAAATAATTCGCCATTCAATGTCGGTTCCAAAAATAACTTTTAGAATCAGTTGTAGAAAGATTATTTGTAGTAGTGATATTTTCTATTTCAAAAAGAGGAAAGTCTTTGATATTCGTATCTTTTAGAAATTTCGGAAAATGTTATCAATAATTTTTTAACTAATATTTTAATCGGTGTGACGTATAAAATATATGGTTATTTATATAATTAAAATTAAAACGTATAGAAAAAATTCCGATCATATAAATTAAATTTTAAATTTATAATGTATAACTTCATAATGATATAAGATTATTTTTAACTACTGATAATCTATTTTAAAAAAACTTAAAATTCAGTTTTATAAGATTAAAAAGCTAGAAAAGATAAGAGGTTTAAAAAAAATCCTATGTTATCGTTAAAGATAAAATAATAATAATAATAAATAAATCAACAACCTACTTAATCTATCTTTAAAGAAAAACCCATAACGTAAATTTTAAAAATCTCGAAAGGTAAGTTTTTTTAGTTTTCCTTATAACTAATGGCCATAATTAAGTGTCTATAATTAAGATAAGCATCATCATTTAATAATTTAAAGGGTTATAAATAGACCTATTTGCTTAAAATACATTAATAAAATAATAATAATCGTAATTAGATGATAGTGGCGAAAGTGGTTCCGTGAGGTATAAATACTGTGTTTGTGGCGAGGGAATTCAGAAATCATCGTCTGCTATTCCATTCATTCGTTTAGAGAGAGAGAGAAAGAGAGAGAGAGAGAAAGGGTTCGTTCGTTCGCCTGAGCGATCGAATTGGAAATCGGAATTGTGGTTGCTCATCGATCGAATTTCTTATGCAAGGAAGGTTCTCCGGTTGGATTTTGATCGGACCAATTGTAAGATTATGATATATTTTGAGAAGCTGCGTTTCTCTCCTCACCTCAGCCGCTACATTGCCGGCATCCTCCTGTTAATCTTCTGCAATTCCTTCCAGTTAGTTTCCAATTTCCCCATTCCTATACACCCTTGATTTCGCAGCAAAACTACACAACACCGCCACTTTCCGATCCGATCCGATCTCATCCAATTCGATACTCATTCTATAACTCCCTTTCTCTCGTTTTCAATTCGCTCCAAGCAAATGGACCCTAATCAACTCTTCTCCTCGCATTTCCTCGATGGTCAGTTTCTGCTTTATCCTCCTCTGCTTTTCGCCTTCCGCTTAAAAGTCTTTTATTGCAGTTTTTCGGATTTTGTATTTCTCTTTGCTGTTTTATTTTCTTAGATTTCTGAATCTTTGCTTTTTGAATGCGCTGAATGATACGTCTTAATAACTGATTTCTCCTCACGGAACAAGACTCTTGTTGTTTCTTTAAACCAATTTGTAAGCTGTTATTTCTTATTAGCCTTTTCAAAATCTGGTTTTTGCTCATGAATATACTAATGTTAGTTTATGAGGAGACTATTTTCAGTTTTTAACGTTTTATTTTACATCTTTTAGTATAAACCTTTATTAGTACTCGGTTTCTCTTTGGAGAACGACGTTAGGAGAAAATAAAAAAAACACTCAAGGAAGTGCGTATAATTTTTGTTGTCCTCTTCAATTTTATGAATAGGTGCAGTGTTTTTTATGTATACATTATTCTTTGTTGAGGTTCAGGGATTTGCTAGTTTGTGTTAAAAAAAATCTGTGATGTTATGGAACAACGGTCTTTCTTTATGACCATTGTCATGCCTATGATTGTAATCCTGGCGGAATGCCTGTCTCAAAGAGGTTTTGGAATAATTAAGGTCTATTTGTTACTAATTGAGCAGGATTCTACATGGATCTTTGTGGTCCTTTAATATTTGGTTGATACAAATGCTTTTTTCGCTGGTTTGATCATATTTAAATGCTTTGGTTCCTTTATTGGGGGTAAGTTGGGTAGCACACGAGCATAGTTAAGGAGCGTTTCTTCTAAAATATATTATTATATAATCGAATGGAATTGCTTGCGAGATTTGCAACTTTTGGGTCTTTTCAGGATCTTGTGTGCAAATATACACAATATAATTATAAAGCCATCGTTGTATTATGTTTATTCTCATGGTTGTAACATTTTGTTTTGACAACTCTAATGGTTGTAATATTATATATTGAAAAAAGGATAGATAAAAAAACAGGATATAGATGTTGCTTTATGTGGTTTTGTAGTTCATTCCTATGAAGCTTGTGGGACACCTACACTCTTTTGACACTAGTTCGACACATATCGATCAAGTGTCCAATTTAAAAGATATTTGTTTGGGTATATAACGATTCTAACACGGTTCCAACACAATTTTAAAGGGACTAATACAATGATTTTCTAAAAACTCAAACTTATTGTATAAGTTTCTATTATGACTATAAAAGTAAAAAACAAATCTTATATATAATTAGGAATACTTAGATTATATATGTTTCTTTTCACTTTTTGGATTTTAGATAGATGAATTAGATTATTTTTTTGTTATATTTGACTAACCTTGTTCATAAATAAATTTTGAATACATAAATCTTGATTATCAATTGATATAATTCATAATAATGTAATATATAAATTCGTACACCTGTGTCATGTATTTTAGACATTATACATGTCAAAGTGTCTATGTCGAATCCGAGTCAGGATCCATGCTACATAGGTTCATTCTCATTATTATGCAATAGGATTTTTCTCCTGATGATTTTTGTGTCCATTGATCAGGTACTATTTCCTCGCGTGTTGAGAGCCAAAACAGAACACCCCCATCTGTTATCGTGATTGGTGCAGGAATATCTGGAATTGCTGCAGCACGAAATCTCTACGATGCATCTTTTAAGGTGTCATATCATTATGATCAGCTTCCTCTTCATTTTTATTTTTTATTTTCATTTATTGGGTGTCCTTAAAGATTTTTTTGTGCTTTTTGCTTTGGCTTATTTCATCATTTGCTTAGGTGACTGTATTGGAGTCACGAGATAGGCTTGGTGGTCGCATTCATACGGACTTCTCATTTGGTTGTCCAGTTGACATGGGAGCCTCATGGTAAGTTCAATTTGGTAACGAAATTGTATATGTATGAAGTATGATGTTTTGGTCCTGACAAGTGAGATGTGCTCCTTCTAGTTATTTTACTCCTCCTATGTTATCCATTAAATGAACGGAATTGTCAGTTGGATCATGCCTTTCTAATACTACTAGTTTTTTCTTGATTATTTTTTAGGCTACATGGAGTTTGTAATGAAAATCCATTGGCTCCATTAATACGCGGCCTGGGGCTTCCTTTATATCGTACCAGTGGTGACAACTCTGTCCTATATGACCATGATTTGGAAAGGTAATAATCCTTCACTTCTGCATTTCCATTGATATTGATGTATTTGAAGGTTTATGATGCAAATCTTTAGAAATATATTTTAATAGTAATTAAACTAACCTTCATGATCTTTTACCAAGAAAAACTAACCTACATGATTAGTTGCAGGTTTACCAAAATGGTCACTCTTTGTGGGCCCTAACATTTTCTCTATACATCGAGGGCTTATAGATCACCAATGTTAGAACAGAACAAAAATAAGAAAAAAGTGATGTATTATTGAAAAAAAGCATGAATGTATTACACAGACTAAATCTTCAAATACCTGGAGAGCGAAACTCTCAGCTCACTACTATCTGCAATCTCCAAAAAACTGGCTCCCTCCTCCTTCTTACTCCCTAAAATGAATTATAAATAAGCTTAAGTAACGCACTCCTCAAATCTTCATTTTGTCCTCCTGCACCTATTATTTTTTATATTTTCTGTTGGATGTCTTCCAAACTAACGGCCATGACTTAGTTGGTCTGGCTAGGTGATTTGGGAAACCCGATATTGCCTCATTTTAAAATGAAGCGTTGGCTTCCATATACGATTTACTGTTTGAAACAATAAAATGTTTGGGTCTTTTGCAATTCTACTGGTAGTGTCTTATTTAGTAGCTGCATTTTTTGTTTTTCCAGTTATATGCTTTTTAACATCGACGGTAAACAAGTTCCACAACAGATGGTCATTGAAGTTGGAGACACCTTTAAGAAAATTCTGGAAAAGGTAAGACCTTTTTCACTAAGCAGCATATGATGTGGTACTTTTCAATCATAAATGAAGTTCTGATTAACTCAATCTTGAATCTAATTGTAACTACAGACAGGGAAAGTGAGGGATGAGCATCCCGAGGACATCTCAGTTTCCCGAGCTATTTCAGTTGTGCTAGATAGGCATCCAGAACTAAGGTATTTGACTGATTTGAGAATATTATGTGCATTCACTGAGGCTTTAAGTTTCATTCTAGAGCTGCAATTGACCGAATTTTCTGCAGGCAAAAGGGACTTGCCCATGAAGTGCTACAATGGTTTATATGCAGAATGGAAGCTTGGTTTGCTGCTGATGCAGATATGATTTCACTGAAAACCTGGGATCAGGCAAGTGCCAACCTAAGTTGAAGGGCATAAGATATCTTTTTGCCTCTAAACTCCAACACATGCTTCTGTGCTTTACCCATGATTTCATTCATAAACCTTCGTTGGCCACCATTTCCTAGGGTTATTGTTAAGATAAATGATGAAATCTCGGGATAAGTATGATACGCAGAAATCTAAAATTGCTAATTTATATAAAATAGTCTATGTATTGTTTCGTTTTGATTATTATATACTTAGCATATTTAGAACTGATTCAAAAAATTAGAGATAATGTAAGAGATAATCATCAATGATCGTTGACTAATCTTTTACATTTTTATTATTAAAATGCAAAAAAGGGCTAAAACTGCATTTTAGAGATCATATGTGAGGACCTATTTAAATTAAAGGATGGATGTAAAAGATATATTTTTAATTTATTAATATTCAAGGACTAAGTTGAAATCGTCGGACATTTTCAAGTATCAAGTAGACCATTGGTCTTACATAAAATGGAGATGAATGTTTTTAAGAGTGATTCAATTTTTATTGTTGTGTTCTATATGTCGAATATCAGCTCAGCATTATTAATAATCCAAATTAATGCTTACATCTTTATAGGAACATGTCCTCTCTGGTGGTCATGGACTTATGGTGCGAGGATATGATCCTGTTATAAAAGCTCTTGCAAAAAATGTTGACATTCGTTTGAACCACAGGTATACCTGCTAGATCTAGTACCTGACATAACTACACGGTCATTTTTCATGATATTTAACCGAACATTTAATAAATAGAGAAACGAAGCAGAAAAGTAAGTTGATGCCATGTTTGGATCCCAGAGAGTAATAAGCATGGGAACTTCTTTTTTGGTTGGTAAAAGTTAAATTCTGTTAATTAGAAATATGTTATTTTTAAAACCTATGCACCTGTAGTTTTTCTCCTAGTTACCTCTGACTTATATGTTTAAGTGGTTCAATTGATTGAATAAACATTTGTTGTTACTTCGTAGTTCATTGATTGATTTACCATCCATAATTACGAACAATGTTCCACAATTAATTTCAACTTTATTTAAGCTAAACTCCTCTTGATGTAACTTGAGAGTTGACCGACAGTGGGCCACTACAAAATGGAGTCTGCGTTTATTTGATTTAATTTTACTTGAAAATAGGATTAGTTTCCCAATTGTTTCTTTGTCCTGATTTTGATCCTTTTGTGAAATCTCACCATGTAGGGTAAAAAAGATATCCAGTGGTTACGACAAGGTAATGGTCACTGTCGAGGATGGGAGGAACTTTGTTGCTGATGCTGCTATCATAACTGTTCCTATTGGAATCCTAAAAGCCAATTTAATTGAATTTGAACCAAAACTTCCTGATTGGAAGGTTACAGCAATTTCCGATCTTGGTGTGGGCAATGAAAATAAGATTGCCCTAAGATTTGACAAGGTATTTTGGCCTAATGTAGAACTCTTGGGCACTGTTGCTCCAACCTCTTATGCCTGTGGCTATTTTCTCAATCTTCACAAAGCAACAGGCCATCCTGTTCTTGTCTATATGGTAGCTGGAAGGTTTGCTTATGACATTGAGAAGCTATCTGATGAGGCAGCAGCAAAATTTGTAATGCAACAGCTCAAGAAGATGTTTCCAAAAGCTTCTGAGCCAGTAAGTCCATCTCTAATAATATTGTCCTCATACCCTGCCCATTCTATTAAAAGTTGGCTTCTCTGGTGTGTACACCCTACTAAAGATCCGGACTTTTTTGTTTTGTTGCACTTTTGCAGGTTCAGTATCTCGTTTCTCGATGGGGAACAGATCCAGACTCCCTTGGATGTTACTCATATGATTTAGTTGGAAAACCAATTGATGTTTATGACAAGCTTCGTGCACCCTTGGGCAATCTATTCTTTGGGGGAGAAGCTGTAAGCTTGGACAACCAGGGATCTGTGCATGGAGCTTACTCTGCTGGGGTTATGGCTGCAGAAAATTGTGAGAAATATCTTTTAGAGAAACAAGGCCCCCTGGAAAAGCTGCCTCTAGCTTCTGTTAGACATGAAATGCTTGAAGCTCTTGTACCTCTTCAGATTTCAAGGATGTGATTTGTTTTTGCTCAGTTGGTTTTAGCCACTTGGTCATTATAAAGAATAATGGCTGGTAGGAGGGATTGGTGGCGCCACTTCCTCTTATCGTGGAGTCGAATAGCTTTGTTCACCTTTTTCTTAGGCTTGGCTTATTAAGATGTATGTACCTTGGTCCCTTTTAGGCGCAGAACATGTAAGACCCCTCACTTTTGTGATCCCGACAATTAATGTCGGTATGTCCTGTTGTAGGTAGCTTCTCAACATTTTCCTAATCAACATCTTGGCAGACAATATGCTTTCTTTCCTTAGCCTTCGTCGTTTGTTTGTTTCGCCTTTCTGTTTATTGCGTTTTTCCATTCACCCAAAAGAGGACCAGAAGGAAACAAAATCAAATCACCTTTGGTAAAAAGACAAACAAATTTGTTTTCGTATTGCATGCTTGAAATGAAAGAAAAATCCGTTCTCCAAATAATTATATAGCTCTAAGAGACGCTTCGCCCTTCATTAAAATAAGTTTTGATGTAAACTCTTTTTCTCGAATAATCCGAATAAAGAGGAAGGACATGAGACACACACGTAGTTCAAAGGAATCCTTTGTCAAGATATTTAAGGACATGATTATTTCTTAACTGTGCTGTGAGGTTTTCTTTTTATGTGTTAACTCATGAAGTTTCCTTCTGTTTATTCTTTTCAAATTATCCATTAAAAATAATAATCTAGGTATAGATTATTTGAAACTCAACATGTTAAAGTATTATAATTGAAAATAGGGAGGTATAAATGATCCTTCATACACTTCTAATCTCCAATGAAGAAGACAGAATGTCCAAACCTATAGGTAGGAGAAAAAGAAAGAAGAGTCTCCAATTCTCTATCTCCTGTCATTGCCTAATGTGGAATTTATTTCTCCTTGAATATAACATAAAACTCTTATTTGAACTTATAAGCCAGTGTAAGTCTAGACCCCAGGAAAAAACCCATGACTTTTAAGCACAAATTCAGTTTCACCGACTACTCTTAATCTTTGTTGTTTTATATCTAGACGCACCTAAGAGCTCTAAGGAATTCATGAGTTAATCTTTGCTTCATGTTAAAATGAAGAACAATTTCCATATGAAAGTTGGTTAATTACAGAACCATATCAACAATTAAAGAATAATTAGACGCTCTGTCAGCATATCGTCTATCAACAATAACTAGACTAAACTCTAACTATAATGTAGTAGGTATGCTCAATTTTCGGATTAAACAAATGTAATTATTCTGAATTTGTTATAATCTTACACTAGACGTGACATATCACAACATGTTTTAAAATAAGACTTAAGAAGATAATATTCAATAAAAGTTTTGGTTTAAGATTTTTTTTTTAAATTTTGCAAATTTACCAAATAATAAAAAAAAAAATGGATCACAATTGGATATATTTATAGTCTCTTTTAGTTAGAGTCTTTTTTTTTATACTATTTTCACAAATTTTCCTTAAAAAATTTTGAAGATTTAAAATTTAAAAAGAAACAAAGCTAAAATTTATGTTAAAAATAAGAAAATATGAAGACAAAAAATAAAATTAAAATTGTTAAAAGATAAACAGAAAAAAAATAGAAATTAAAAACATTAACAAAAAATAAAAATTAAAAAAATAGAAAATGACAAAATTAAAAATAATAACAGAAAAATTAAGAATAAAAAAACCAAAAATAAAATAAGATATGACTAATCAAAATAAGATTAAGTATGATATAAGTACATACAATAAAATATGATAAAATAAGGTAAAAAATAAAACAAATTGAATATGATAAATAGTAGATTTTTTTTTTGTTATATCCATCTTTTTAAAGTTTAATTATTTTTGTTCTAATTTGCAGAATTGAGGATAGATTTGAATTAAAAAAAAAAACTATCTTTTTATTTTCAGAAGAAAATAAGAAAGAGTATCAAAAATATTTATTATTAATTATCATCCAAGAAAATCATGGTTAAATATTGGAAGTATTATTAAAATTATGTTTTATTAGTAAGCAAATACAAAATTATCATTAGAAAATATTTCTATTATTAAAACTTTAAATACTAAATAATAATTACTTTATAAATTTATAATTTAGATTCACATGTAAGATTGATTAAAAGTAAAATATTTTAATATAGGGAAAAAACCAAACTAATATTTATTTAAGCCAATAAATAATTTATTTCAAGTACATATCCAAGTTTTAAATAATGTATAAAATATAAAAATACCTTTTAGACAAATAATAAATTATAAAGTACTGAAAAACTAAAACAAGACTAACAGAAAAAACTGATACTATTAAAAAGTAATCTTACTTATATTTTTTTCAGAGTATATAATTAATACGAGGTATAAACTATTAATACTTTTAAAGAGTATTGTTGATAAATGGCTTCAATGACTAAATTAAAAATAATATTAGTATTGTGAACCCCATTAAAGGAGACTGTGAAATATTGAGAGAATGAGAATACACAGAAGAAAGGAGAGAAAGAGTGATCAAATTTAGATTGTTCCTTCTGAGGGAACTTCTTTTTCATTTTGCCCAACTTCTAAGCAAAAGCAATTTCCCATTTGTATGTCAAAGTCAAGCCACCAATAACCACCATAATAAAATATAATAATAATAATAATAATAACATGATAAACATGATAATAAAATAAATAAATAAAACAAAGGATGCAAAATAAAAGATAAAAACTAGAAACAAATAAAACGAACGCGTTTGGACGCAGACGGTAGCAAGGAAAACCACCGTAAGGGAAAAGCAATAGAATTGAGAGAGAGAAAGAGAGTTTCTTCTTCTGTCTCTGCGATTTGATTATTTCAATCTTCAATATCTATATATCCGCAAAGTTCAAATTTCTGATCTTTCGCGTATTGGGTTCTTCTCGTTTCTCTCTTCGTTTCCGATCGATCCAATTCTCATCCCATGGCTACGATCGGACACAACAACCTCAATGCCAAATTGGTGGGCCCATCCACTCCTTTTCGATTCCTCTCTTTCTTTCTCCAAATTTTGATTCCGATGATTTTTTACTCTCTTCCTTTCGTCAGGTTCTTCTCGGGGACATGGGTGCTGGCAAATCCAGCCTCGTTTTGCGCTTTGTCAAGGGTCAATTTCTCGAATTCCAGGTTTTTTGTCTTACTTTTTATTTGATTTCTTCGTTTTGATTGGGGGAGGATTGTCCGAATTTAAAGGGTCTCCTTGGTTTATACGCTGAAACTTCATATTTGGGTTTGTTCTGATTGATGAAAATATTGACAAAACTTCAAGTTTTTCGTTACGGGTATCGGTTGTGTTTAGCTAATTCATGTTGATTCGCTATGAAATTGGCGGACCAGAGATGGGATTGTGTTGTATTCAATGGTTTTTTCTTAAAACATATTATTCAGAAGGTGAGGAATTTCGGTTGGTCTCAAAAGTGACTACCTGATTTGATCATGGAGGTTATGATGGTAGTGATCATTTAGTGTGTGGTCGTATAACTTAAATAGTTTTGGTGTGGTGGGGTAGAGAGTATTTTTCTTCTGTCTGTAGTGTGTGATGATGGTTTGAGTTTGAGGTTTTGACTTGTGAGAGAAGTTGTTTTGTGTGTGATGAGTCTTTAAGGTAGGGAAACATGGAGATTGTGTTACTGAAATTATGTGTCTTTTTGTGGTAACAGGAATCAACAATAGGGGCAGCGTTCTTTTCACAGACACTGGCAGTAAATGATGCAACGGTGAAGTTTGAGATTTGGGACACGGCTGGCCAAGAGAGGTACCATAGCTTGGCTCCCATGTATTACAGAGGCGCAGCTGCTGCTATCATTGTCTATGACATCACTAGCTTGGTATGATAACTTTGGCTTTGGATATCTCCGAATACCTATTTGAATTGGCAATATTTGGGGCACATTGATCGTAGTAGTAAATAGCATGCTATATAGAGTGGCCATGGTTCCTTATGTGATTCAAATACTGGAGTGGTTTCTAATGGTGGCTTCTTTACGTGTCTTATTGTGATATGACCACGATATCAACTTTGAAAACCAATTTTTACCCCTGAAATATTATTGCTTCAGTTTTTTTTGGGTAAAATATTCCACCAAAAGTTACCTTTGTTTTGGCTTCTGATCCTTTACACTTTGTCAGACTATTTTTCTTTCATGTTCTCTATTCTTTCTTCTTCCCTTAGACTTCCTAGTTCCCATCTTGTTAATTTTTATCTAACTACTTATGTTCTTTTGCTATTAATATCACCATCATCTTGTTTTTTTTGACTCCGTTACTATGTTTCTATTGCTCATAGATTGATGGTAATTGTGTATGTAACTAGTGACTTATTATTTGTTGTATTTTTATATTTTCGAGTTTGTTTTGTTATTTGAGTATTTATGTGTATACTATAAACTGTTTTGTTTCTTCTAAAATATTTAAAATTGTGGTAATCCCACTCCACTCTAGCATTTTCAAGGTTGACCGCCATGTAGCGCTATCCTAGATTGATAACTATGATATGCACTATTTTTTAATTAATTTGATGCTTCTATTTCTTTATTTTAACTGTATACTTTATATAAAATATGTAAAATTATTGGTTTTCATGGTACAATGAAAAAATTGTAGCCTGCTTGTTCTAGCTTGAGGCAAGTGCTTCTTTTGCCTCATTTCATAGGTCTAGTGAATATATTTCTGGACTGATGTTAAACTTACTGTCTTCGGTGATTTGTCTAATTTCATACATCCTTGTGTTTACCCCAAAAGCGTTTTTAATCAAATAGAATTTAAGTATTGTGTGAATTATGCCTTAAAAAATAGGTAATTGCGTATTGTGTCATGAGCAATCCTTTTTAGGGAATTGTGTTCTTTTCCTACTTTTAATATATAATATACTCTTCTCATTAGGGATAAATGATTGGTCCTTTTTAACCAAAAACTTTGCATAAGATGTTCCCGTGCAATTCTTGTATGCATGGGTATACTTATTCTATTCCATGCTATCCCTTCTTGGGACTAATGAATATGAGGATCTCATGAAGAATATAGAATATCCCTTCCACCAAAAAATGAAGAGCTCATGAATGTTTTTTATTTTTAATACACCCCTTACAAAAGTGTCCTCTTGGCTTGAAATGTAATAATCTTTAACTGAATGTCTTTTTAATATTAAAGGACTGAGGATAACAAAGATCAAGCTCCTGATCACTTAGCCTGTGTTTGGTTCGTGGTGGGTTCTGAAAAGTTACCTAAAATTTGTGAAAATTTGGCAGCTGGATATTGCTGCCTCAACATCAACGGGGAAATTTATTCAATTTTGTTTTCGACCCACCTCACATCCAACTCATAATTAGTCTAGGGAACTCTGAATTCACGCCAAAACTTGACTCTCCAAAAATCTTAAGTTTTTAGGTGAAGGACCATGAATGATTTTTACGTAACTAATAACAAAATTCATGAACACCTTGTGTAATTTGGCAAAGTATATATTTGTAGGGTGTGGTTTTGTGTAGTGATCATTGATTGGATCATTAGCGTAGAATATTGAAAAATGAGTATATAATTGATCAAAATTGCATTATGAATTTGTTTAATATTCTCGAATTTGTATAATAAATCAAGTTTCATAGCAGGTTCTTTCATTTGATTGGTATATGCTTTTGTCTCTTGTTGGGGCTGAAACTATGCGTTTAATGTGATTATTTCAAGAACTTTAATATGATATTTTCTGTCTTCCTTTCACAGGACTCCTTTACCCGAGCTAAGAAGTGGGTCCAAGAGCTTCAAAAGCAAGGTATTTTTGCTATTGGTTTTGAAGTTTTATTTATGTTTCTTTTTCCTGAAGTCAAATAAAGTTTAGAGTACAAAAAGATATTTAAACTATTTATTAACTGTTTGCAAACTTATGGATGAGACCTATTTGTAAATTAATTTTGCCACAATGTTTCTTATGTCTTCTTTTGTATTAGGATCTAAACTGTTGGAATGACTTGTATTAATCATTTAATAAATTTAAAGCATGCTTTATAATGGAATGGTGGAGATATGGATGAATTATACATGATATGGTGAGAGAATGTGTGCTAAAGAAAATTTGAAAGTATGGGAGATTCAATTAGTTTGTTTGATGCGATAACTATTGTTTAATAATTGAATTTATACTTCCCATAAATGAGGGAGAGCTACAGTGCAATGGTAAAGTTGCATCTCAGTGACCAATTGGTCATGTCTCGAATCCAGAAAAAACATTTTTGCATGCAAAATGGGAATGCTGCTTACAATTACTCTCCCTCGTACCTTCACAAAGTTAGGAGTGTCTAATATATTTCCCTCAAATATTACTAAGACTCGTCTATCAAATTCTAGGTCAACAGGTAGATAATATAAGTAATGCTTTAGTTGAAAAGATATGCTTCGTTTGAGGTTCTCTCTGAATTATTAAATTAAACGTTGAGCTACTTTTGGTTTCCTCAAGTCATACTTTGTCTGTGGTAGTTGTTGTCGCATAACTAGATTCACGACTTATGCTCCCTCTCTCTCTCTCTCTCTCTCTCTCTCTCTCTCTATGTTTCAGGAAATCCTAATATGGTCATGGCTCTGGCTGGTAACAAAGCTGATCTGGAAGATAAGAGGAAAGTGACAGCTGAAGTAAGTAAAATTGTTTTCCAATATTCCTTTTATTCCATGTCAGCAGCTATCAAGAATTATATAATCTCCAACAGTATTATGTATTCAATGCATTACGTTATGAATTACAGGTCTAAGCGGTAGAAAAATGTAGTACATTTGGCAAATAAAATTTTTACTAACTGTTTAACAGTTCTAATGTTTTTGAATATTCAACAATGCATTCTAGAGGAAAGTAAATCTTTCTAAAACATGAAGAAGGGGGATAAAATTCTAGGTTTTAATTCGAAAGTATTTTTAATGCAAATCCCTCTCTGCAAAGGTGCAAATTCTATAAACTGTTTGTGCTTTGAACGAATTACCTATTGTGATTTAGTTTCATTTTGAATGCTATAATGTTTAATTTACGTTTGCAACATGTTTGGATTCTTCTGTTACTATTGGTAGCTTGCATATGTTTGTCTAGTTTCGTTTTTATAATATGCTATAATGACATTTCTTGTTCCTACCAGTTTATTGGTTTTGACACGTTGATATTGCAGGAAGCACGTGTATACGCTGAAGAAAATGGTTTGTTTTTCATGGAAACCTCTGCCAAAACTGCATCCAACGTTAATGATATATTCTATGAAATAGGTCTGATTCCATTCCTGCTTTGTCTTACGCTGCTTTGTTAGTATTTATTTTCTTCATCTTTTGATTGAATGGCTTGAATAATGTTAAGAGTACATCAGTTCAAGAGGAGGAGGAAGCCTTTGAAGGATTGAGAAAATCTATGCCCCCACTTTAATGGCCTAGGTGCTATTATTTCTACTAGTTGAAGTTTAAAATTCATAAAAAACAGTAATTGGTTATGCTCTTTGACTTATTTATCTTGATCCACTGATGACATATCCAACACAAGACATGTGTTGGGTCTAATTATTATATGTACCTTGGAGAGCTACATAACGTTACAACATTTTTTACATTGCTTGACTGAAATTTGGTTTTGTGAACAGCCAAGAGGTTACCAAGGGCCCAGCCAGCTCAGAACCCAGCAGGGATGGTTCTTGTGGATAGACCCACCGAAGGAACTAGGGCTGCATCATGTTGTTCATAAATATTTGAGCTGTATTTGCATCCCCCAACCCTTTTTAATTAATCATGTTTTCTGTGGTTTGTACGTACTGCACACTTTTATGTCACTGTTATGTGAAGCTCCGACAAGTGTATGGGCTGCAATTACAAAACAACTTCATGCTGCAAATATATCCTTTGGATGTGTTCTTAGCGCCCCATCATTTGTTTGAGTATGATGTGAAAAGCCATGAATGTTTAGCTTGATTCCTAAGTTTCTATAAACAAGATTAGTGATTCTTTGCAAAAAAATCTCTTGTTTCCCAAGGTGACCTTCATTCATAACCTAATTAATAACTTATGTATACATTAAATAACAAATCCCAGTTAATTAAATTCAAAGTGAGCTCTTTAATATTATCCATGTAACTGTGGGATCTTTCAAGAGGTAAAAATTCCCAATGAGTGTGTGTAAAATATTGTTTAACAGAAATAAGGCCACTCACTTCCATGTCATAAAGTGTCTCAGTAACCATTAAATGTGGTAACTGTTTATCCAGAAACAGAAGGTGAAGAGGAAAATTTTCAGGAATTTTGTTGACAACGAAAATGTTAGAAACTAAACTGTAAGCATCGTTATCTTTCAAGAATAAATTCGAGGGTTTTACGAGGGTTGTAACCCAATGGATAAATAATATCAGCTATTGAAGTTCAACTTAAAACGCATTCTTCCTGCACTTCCATAATCCATAGCAAATGTGAAAAGTCGAAAATCTCTTGGGAAAAATCTCTACCTTACTCCGGTGGAATAGTATTTTTTTAGACAAAAACTTCCTGTATTCCATCAATTTTGACACACACACCTATCACAGACGCAAAAATACAAAAATATTCTCATAATCCGGAAAATATTTTTTGAAAAATTCACATAAATTTACATTTTGAAAAATATTTTATGGAAATACATTTCAGAAAGTCTTTTCCAAAATATAAATTTTATATTTCAAAAATAAAAATCAAAAAATATCTTTTTAGAATATAAAATTTATATTCCTTAAAATGTTTTTTCGAACTTATTTTCAAAAAGTATTTTTCGCAACTTATTTTTATTGAAAAGGTATTTTTGAAATTTTTTAAAAGTGATGATGCAAGTAAAAAGTAATGGGGGTGCAAGAAATTTTTGCCTCTTTTACTTCTGCATTAGCCCAATAATTAATCACTCCACTTCATCAACTGATTTTCGGACTGACCTAATTTAAAATGATATTTTTTAATTCAAAATATATGACAGTTTTGGTTTTTTCTTTTTTATCTAACAACAGATTGAAAAATGAAGGTTTAATTCAGAATATAAAACATATTTTCGGATTTTTTTAATTTTTATGAAGTCTTTTTCAGTTTTTTTTTCACAAAAGTTATTTTGAACATTTCGTAAAATATAGTGGTGCAGTATGATATTGTGGAGGTGCAGGAAGGATGCGTACTTAAAAAGAGCATTTGTCTGGGGCAACTTTAAAAGTTTTCGCTAACTCTGTTTTTGGAATTATGCTTTAAGCCGAAAACGAAGATAATTAATTATCATTTAAACTAACTAATTTATTACACTATTCATTAAAATAAGTACTGACTCAAGATCTAAATAGGTAAAGCAATTTTTACGTCCTAACAAAATTAATATTTATATATTATTATAAAATAAAAAAATATTTAATTTTTAAAATTATATTAAAAAAATTTAAATATCTTAACTAATTTTAAGTTTATAGTGGTGCTATAAATATTATTTAATGACTTTAAATTTATATTGCTACTATAAATGTTATTTAATTAATAATATTTTTGAAACTTTTTTACAATAAATTAAATATTTTTGAAAAAATAAATTGAACAGTAAAAGAATACTAGGTATCAAAACTTTTTATTTTTTTCTATCTCTTATCTATATTCTAACATATTGACATCATTTCTTTATATGTTATTTTATTATCTGACTCTTCCACTTATCTCCTCTGTCTCTTTGTTTTACTTTAATATTAGTTCAATTTGTTTCATCATTTTATATTGCCTATTTATGTCCATATCTTTATTTGGAGACTTGGAGTGATAGATTGATTGAAGAAGAGTTTGTGTTCACTTTTGCTCATTTTGAGTGCATCAATATTAAGTAAAAATAATATAAGATTGATAAATTTATCTCATTTTTTTATTTTATATTATTGTTTAATTAATCTTAAAATAATTTATGCAGATTCAAGGAAAAGAATTTAAAATTTATAAATTATATTTAAAGACTTATCAAAGGACATGATCGAAAGATAGTAGAAGATAGTAGGAGACTTAAGACTTCAAGACAAAATACTACGATCAAGTTCATTGTCTTGACAATCATATTTTATCTTTTTAACTTAGTTTCATTTTATATACTTATAAGTTTTATTTAGTGTGATATATATTATAGTTTTTAATTAAATACGTCAATTGGAAGATTTGAATCAGGTTATTCAAAACTTAAAAAAAAAGATAAGAGTTAAACTTTTTGTTTAATCACAAAAAGGGGCTATGGATAAATTTATAAAAATAAACAGAAAAAAGATAATAATTTTTCAAACTCATGATAATAATTTTTATTCTCAAACTCAAGATAACGAGAATAAAATTGTAAGACAAAATATTTTTAATATTAAAAATATATATGATCTAAGTCGATGGGAGAATATTGATACAAAATTGAGAGACTTATTAGTAGAAAAAGATCCTATTAGGACAAAGTCATTGAGTTGTGTACTTTTGAAAGAAAGATGCTTAAATCTTTAAAAGTAGTTAAAACATGATAATTTATTGAATCTTGATGGGTTAAATTTATTTTCAGAATTAAATATCTTAAACGAGATTATAAGATTGAAAAATGATAAACCAATTGACATTCTTAATTAAACAATATATTTTTTCCAAATACATATATAATATATAAAATAATTTTAATTGTTTTATTAATTTAAAAAAGTCTCATATTATTAATTTACTTTAGCCCTCATAAAATCTTGAGCCACTACCTATTAAAATGCCACCGTAACTTTGTGATTCAATTTAGTTTATTATCTAAATAGTGGAAAACTAATATTTTTCAAAACACCATAAGCAATTATTCTACTAGGATAATTGATTATTTTTAAAAATTTGTGAATTCTTATCTATCTTATAAAGTTATGGTATATCATTTGATGGATTATTTTGTTCTTAAAATTCGTTAATAACATTCAATTTAGATTTATAAGCTTGATTTGAAAACCAGTTTTACTTATTTTTTTCTTTTTTACATTCATGCATCAAATTAAAATAAGCTAACAACTTAAAATTAACTATTTTTTATTAAACTTACATTCATTTACATCAACAAAACACTTCTTCAATATTTTTGGATATCATTATCTTCCATTTAATGCAAACAAATATGGAAAGAGGATCCCATTGCAAAGACCCTTGAAGTTCCAAAATAGTGAAAATTTTAAGGCTTTTTTCACGTCTATTTCTTCTCGACGCCTGTGAATTCAACTTGTACTCCTACACCGGTAGTGAAATGACTATTTTCGTCTTATTGAAAACCCCAAAATGTCAATACCTCATTCTTCGTATGCTTTTCTTCTCAGTCATTTATTTATGATATTTGTATTATGAATTATACTTTCTGAAATGGAAAAAAAAAAACATGTTTAACGTTTTCGATTGTATAATTTTAAAAGTTTTTAAATTGAATAATTCAAAAATAAAACTCAAAATACAAAAGTAGAAAAATAAATTTGAAATATTTAAATTTATGGGTTGCAGGTTGAAATTACGGAGGTGTCCTCTCCATAATGTAATAATGATTTATAAGTCACTCTCCTTAATGAAATCATGATTCGTTGTTTCTTTTCAATTAGGATATTAATATGAATGATTTATATAAAATGCAATTCGTTATGGATATCTAAAGGGTCAATTAAGATTTGAACTATAAACTACTTAGTTAAAAAACACAAATAGTTACAACTTATATAAATCAGTATTAGACATGATTCATTAGTTTATTAATAACTAATTCGAAATTGAGTTGATAAAAAATACTATTTATATTACATAATATATTAAATATTGAAGTAAAAAAAATCATAAAAATACTTAATAAAGTAAAATTTTCTTGTGAAAATAAAATAAAATCTTAAATTACCACTCAAAGTTTATGAGATGCCCAGTAGGCTATAATTGGAAATAATAATAAGAATAACAACAAACGATACATATATAATATACAAACTTATATTCATTTTAAAATTATTAGAATATATATATATATATATA
>Ga0123340_1001085_pt1 | contig 21632 bp, 16 predicted proteins | sample SirMexnodulemix_FD_89961 | JGI IMG/M metagenome (GOLD analysis project Ga0123340, IMG submission 89961) | Root nodule microbial communities of legume samples collected from Mexico - Siratro Mexico nodule mix | ecosystem: Host-associated > Plants > Roots > Nodule | place: Mexico: Nepantla...
ACATAATTTTGTGCATTTAATTAATAATAATCTTTCCTTGTATGTAATTCACTCCCGTACTCTAAATTTGGTTTCAAATATTATTATCTTTTTAAAAGTTTTTTCATAGTTTTTATTAGTAAAATATGATAATGACTCTTTTGTTTTTTTCTAAATGATTTTTGTCATTTCATTGTGACTCTTAATTGTGATATTTTTTTTTAAGAAACATCTCGATAATTGACATTATTTATTAATATTTGGTTAGAGAAAATTTTACTTAAAACAAAATAAAAATCAAATATTGTAGAAGGTAGAGTGTTGGATCAAAATTGACTAAGATTGTGTTTGGATAAGTGTTAAAACAAAACAATTTTAACTCATATCCTAAATGATTTTGATATTTGTGTTGGGTAGATACAAGACAAAGACATTCCCTTCAGTATATTAATAAACTTAAAGAATGTTTTTGTTTGATACAAAATAAGTTTAATGTTTGTGTGTACTTATTGTTTAATAAATATTTTTTTTATCAAATGAAATGAAAAGTATAAGATATTGTATTGTTTGTTGGATGAAGTATTTACATTTTATATGATATACTTCTTTCCATAATTTATTGTCTTTCCCACAAAACTTCTATATTTTTTACACTGGTGTGACAAACATTTAATTAAAACTATAAATTTATCAACTTTTACTATAATAACTTAAAACTACACAATAAATCTATTATTAAACTTAAATGTTGAGTATATAACAAATTTTAAGTGATTCCAAATAAATTGTGTATATTAAAATTAGTATGTAATTATAATTTTCTAATACTTATAGTTTTACACATTTTCCATATAATGTATTATACTAAACGTTGTCGATAAAATACTATATGTATTAATATTATTTTTATAATGCATATGTAATGTTTGTCATAAATCATGTTATTCATATGTTTGATGACATAATATAATTAAGATGTTAAAAATGTGTTTGAACTGAAATGCGTGCTTGAGTATATTACAATTTGTCATTAAATTGTCTATTTGTATAACATTAATTATCAATGATTACATATAATAAATAATGTTATCATTTCTAAAAATACCTTTCCTTAAGTAGGAAGGTTATTGGCCTAAACTTAATTTTGTTAATTGTACAACAAAGGATAACAACATTTATTATGCAAATACATCTATTATTAATAGTCCAATAATGTTAATCTAGTTATTGTAGTCTAGCAAACTCAATCCCAATTTTATGCATTGTAAATAAAATCTATAAATCCTTTAAAAAATAGTAAAGATAATGTCAACTAAGTATTACTACTATGACACGTGAACATTATGAAAATAATAAATACAATAGAAAATATAAAATAAAAAGATTAGATAATCTAATTGAGGAAACAATATAATATTTTATGTTTTTCCCTGTACCAGAGTAATTATAGTAAGTCCACGACAAGTTTCATCAGAAGAAAAGTTCATATTATAGATAAATACCAATTTCAATAATACACAAAATAAAAGATCAAATTGTATGAGCATATGCTTTTGAACATCTCTAATTGAAAATGTAAGAAAACATGTATTATAAGAAGATATTTTATTTTGAATACTAATATATTATCCTATACGATACTAATGGAAGAGAAATGAACTTTATTATCATATACAATACTAATATATTATCCTAAATAATACTTTCAAGAGCTGTATCCCCTATTGTTCAATTGTATGAAAATACATAATATAAAAATATTGAAGAAAATAACTCGGTATTTAAAAGTGAAGTGATACTAATGGCTACGGACCACTGTACATAAACAATAATAAGTATTTTATTATTTTTCTTTAAATATTTTATTAAACTTCATCTTCTCCACTTTCAATTTTGAAAGCCTAAAAAGGGAAAAGTACTTCATTAATTATAACATATTAAGATGTATGAATATAAATATCTAATTTGAAATTTTAATTTGTTTACCTCCCATGTCATTTCATAATCAATGACACATTAATATTTCTAAAGAATTTGGACTTAAGTTATGTGTCACATGATATTAATTATCTTATGTAAAAATATTTTCAATAAAAATTAAAAAATAATTATAAAGCATAAAAATGAGGCGCAGTAACGCACCAGCAAAGCGCGTGATCAGAATTTCACGTTTGTTCACCTATTAATACTGAACGGTCAATCCTGCTGCGTCTACGTGCATGCAAGATCCTCACACTCACTGAGTCGCACTCTCTCTCTCTCTCTCTGCGTTTAGGCACTCTCAGTCTCTCATCAAGATTCTCAAAGAAAACGCCGTCGTTCGAGGAAGGGTTTTAGTAACCACCTTTTCGATTTTCCGTTCTTTATCGCTCCCTCGTTCTTCGATTCACCAATGGCCATTCCCGCGACGGTTGCCGCGGCGCCGGCTTCGCTTTACGTTGGAGACCTTCAACCTGACATTTCCGACGCCCAACTCTACCACGCTTTCGCCGAATTCGAAAGCCTCAGTTCCGTTCGCGTCTGCAGGGATTCCATGACGAAGACGTCGCTCCGTTACGGTTACGTCAACTTTTTGTCTCAGGAAGACGGTATATCTCTGAGATATTTATATATAGTAACATTCACGATTAACAATTGCTAGATAAATTGCATTGCTGCGTTTTCTTTATCGTTTCTTCTAATATTGTTGTGCGTCTTTGCGGTTTGTTTTAATTTATCTTTACACTAACGTGTCTTGGTAGCATGAACTGGTCTAGGTTTTAAAGCGAGGGATCTTGGAAATTGCTAGTTACATGGACTTTTATTTATCGATTGCGATAACGTGAAAGGAATGATGGAGAAATATTGATAGTTCGAATTAGTGTTTTGTTTTCTGGAGTATTTCATTTCTTGGCACGTAGTTTGATGTTTGAGATTTGGCCTTCTGAGGGTTTGTTGATACTATTGCTGTTTTTGTAAAAAAACGCTAATCTTGGAAGACTCTTGCGAGTTTAGCGTGTGGGAATGGAGGCAAAAACTAAGTTTTATAAAATGCGTCTTCCAATGCAACTTTGGTCGCAGCGTCTAGGTTCTTGGGCTATCTGCAGCTGCCTAGCAACTGCAAATGTGGTTATTTATCTAAGATTTTTTGCAATGTCAATGAATGCTCTGAAACTAGCTTCTGCGGTTGCCTTGCATATTTTTAGTTTTAATGGCATTCTCTTGGGTTTTAGTCTACGTAGTTGTTAAAAATTTATATACATACACGTGAGTTTAATTAAACTGTAGTAGTCATGATTTGTTAATTAAACCTTTATTCAGTTTTCTTGGAGAAAAAAAATTAAAGACGTGTTTTAAAGGATTTTAGGTTTGTGGAAGTATTTTTGGTTGCACGTTGTGCTCTTGCTTAAACTTTTCTGACCAAGTTATGTTATAGTGTTTGGCTTGAAATTTGTAATTGTAAACTGCGAGATTTTCTCTTTTGAAAAAATTAGAGCAAATTGATTGCGATCTTAGATGATCTTTAAGATAAGGTGCACACTAACTCAATTTCCTAAATTAGTTTGTTCACGTAGAAGCAACTACTTCAATTTCAATTTTTTAGTTCTATTTATACTTTCTAAGGAGAGTAAAGAATATGCTTTCTGGGTTATTGTTGCTCTTAGCATGCTTGTGCCTGTTGATTTAGTGTGATTCCATTAACCTTGGTATGCTTATTGTGTAGCAATTCGTGCAATCAAGGTGAAAAACAATTCTTATCTTTTTGGGAAAGTGATAAGGGTCATGTGGTCACATCGCGATCCTAATGCAAGGAAAAGTGGCAGAGGAATCTGTTTGTTAAGGTATATCTACAGCTTTGGTATAAAATATTTAAATCATTTCTGGTTCATTATTACTTGAAGTGAATTCTAATGGAAAGTTTCTGGTGTTCAATACCATGGCAGAACTTGGCAGAATCCATAGATAATGCGGGGCTATATGATTTATTTGAAAAATATGGGAATATTTTGTCCAGCAAAGTTGTCGTGTATGAGGACGGGAAGAGCAAAGGATATGGCTTTGTTCAATTTGAGTCAGAGGAAGCTGCAAATAGTGCAATTGAGAAGCTGAATGGCTGTACTGTGGGAGACAAGCAGATGTATGTAAAACTCTTCATTATTTCAGGGCAAATGCTAGTTAAGGAATCAAAAGTGGAAACTTTACTAAAACTTGTTATTGATGCACCACATTATGATGTCCAACATATTTTTCAATAACATTTTCATTATTGATTTCTTAACTAGTGTCCTATAGACCGTAAAGTTAAAGTTTTTCATTATCCATACATTACTATGACAAAGTCTTTTGCTTTTGGGCCTTCATTTTAATTACTGCATCCGCTTTCTCTACACTTATTTGCCTAAGATAAATATTAATCTGAGTCTGATTTTCCAATAGATATGTTGGGAAGTTTGTCAGAAAAGATGACCGCATTTTGCCTGGCAATGATGGCAAGTATACAAATTTGTACATTAAAAACTTGGACTCGGATATTACGGAAGCACTTCTTCAGGAAAAGTTCTCCTCTTTTGGAAAAATTATTAGCTTGGCTATTGCAAAGGATGACAATGGGCTATCCAAGGGCTTTGCATTCGTTAACTACGATAATCCAGATGATGCTAGAAAGGCGATGGAAGCAATGAATGGATTGCAATTTGGTAGTTTATTTACCCTTTAATGTACAGGTGGTGTTTATTCACAAAATTGCCTTTTTTATATTGATTCATATTTGCCTTTTGATTTGTCATTTGTAGGTTCAAAAAATCTGTATGTAGCTAGGGCACAGAAGAAGGCTGAACGTGAGCAAATCTTGCATCATCAATTTGAGGAAAAACGCAAGGAGCAAATACTCAAATCGAAGGTAATTTCATGCCCATTCTCTTACATTCAACTTGTGAAATCGTTTTTCTGACAATGTCTTCGTCTACCTTCCAGGGCTCTAACCTTTATGTGAAGAACATTGATGACGGTGTTAGTGAAAAAGAACTACGAGATCTGTTTAGTTCTTGTGGCACAATAACTTCCGTAAAAGTTATGCGGAATGACAAAGGGATAAGCAAGGGGTTTGGTTTTGTCTGCTTCTCCAATCCTGAGGAGGCTAATAAAGCTGTGAGCACTTTTTATGGTGAGTTTTGCGGATGTAATATTGTAAGGTCAGCGGATTTGTATTAATACTATGAAACAGGGAACAAGTGCTTGCTATAACATTTGAATAATATAACACAAGACTTGTATGTTACATTTAGGATTACAAATGAAAGATCAGGTATAATTTATGTTGTTTTTTACTTTTTTATACCAATTTCTAATTAAAGTTCTGATCTTAAGAATTTACATCCCTGTTACATCAATGATTTTGAACACTTATTCCATCTAGGACCATTATGTCTGCATCGCTTTTATTACGTTGTTTATGTTCCTATTTACGTTGCTGCTACATGCCGCAGGATGCATGTTCCACCGTAAGCCACTGTATATTGCTATCGCTCAGAGGAAGGAGGATAGGAAAACACAGTTGAAGCTCCACTATGCACCAAAACAAGCAGGATTGAATGGACCTTCAACTGCAGTTATCCCTAGTGGCTTTCCACCTTACTTCTATCCAAATGTTACTTCACAGATGCTTCAATCTGGGCTTTTATATCAACCTCTGGGATTGGGATCAGGATGGAGGGCTAATGACTTTACTCTCCCCACCAGATCATTTCAACAATCACAGGTTCCTATTTTGAGTGTCGAATTTACTGAAGAACTTTAAAAAATATCAAGTTTTTTGACCTTTTTATTTATTTTGGGAAAAAGATTTACTTTTAAAAAATAAGTAGCTATATCATTACACAGTATCTCTAACTTTTATTCCTTTATGCAAAATATTTGTCAACTAATATGGTTTAGTTGCACTGAATCCTCCCTGTGGAAACGTAATTACGTTATTAGGACAAGCTAATCTGGTTTGATGATAGCTTAAACGAGTCTTAGAGATGAATTTACATTTTATTTCTCTCATTTACAGGTTCCTAACACTACTAGGCATCATAGGCAAAATAGGGGCAGGATGAATGGGCATACGAATTCAGTGGGAAAAGCTCACTCTGGTGTATATATCCCGCAACTGCAACACTATTATCAGCCAATGGATTTAAGAGTCGAGTACTTGGCAGGTTCGCTTCTTTTTCGTCACCCATTTGTACATAAACTCAACACTATGCACTACTCTCTGCTGAGCAAAAAAAACTATGCACTACTCTCTTTGTTTTTTGGCATTGTAGTTACGTTTATGAATTCTTAACCGCAATCGTTTATGTTTTCTTGCACAGCTTAGCTGCGAAGGTTCCAGGAATGCTTAGGGAGAATTGACCCGTTTCCTGGAAGCAAGAGACACTTCTGCTTAAGTGAAAGTGGCAAGTGACGTGTTGTTGTGCTCTGTTGACGATTTCAACCTTGAGATGATACCAGTTTGGAGCTTAGATCATGACGTGGTAGAAGCTTTCAAGAACTGAGATATCTGATAAATGATTTTTACATCTGGAAAAGAAAAAGAATAAATAAATGGAACGGAGAACAATTCTGCTTTCTTTGTCTTAGTTTTGACAGTGAATAATTGATGGTATCATTCGGGGTAAACTTTGTTTGAATTTCGATTACATGGATAATCTTGGATTCTTTCATCTTACTTTTTTGTGAAAAAAGAATGTCTTTCACCAATACGCCACTTCTTTTATCAATACGTGTGATACAGTTCTGATTTCTAATATACCGTTAGGTTAAAAGAAGGGTGGGAAGGGATATCTTATTTGGTTTGAGAGAGAAATAAATAAATCTATTATCACATTTCTAATTGTAGATAAATAAACCTATTGGATTCGGGCTAATCAGATTGAACTGGTAGTAGTTGGATTGACTCATCAACCTACTTAATATGAAAAAAAAAACATTTAGTTGTAAAAATAATATTAAATTAAAACTTTAATTATTTAGTTTATAATCTACTTTGAAAATTGGTAAATCCTAAAAAACCTAAAGCTTATGAGAACTGAGAAATATGTTTGTGTGATATATTTAATTTATTATGAAATCTTTAATTCTCAATTATTAAAGACTCAATTTCATATATTATGTTTTGTTAGATATAAAAAAATTATCTTCTTATTTTAAAAATAGTTGTTTCGAAATTTCAGTGAATTACATTACACACGTGCACACTTGCAAATCATGGTATTGAGTATGACAATTGTGTGGTTTGAATATTAGTATCAAGTGTTATTAATAATCAAACAAAAATAGTAGGATCAACAACATTTTCATAATTATTTATGAACTTCTCTTTGTAATCCTAAAAAAATCAAATTGCTTTCATTTCAAAGTTCAAATAATTTCATCGACTAATAAAATCAATTATATGAATTATTATTTAATATATCTTTGTCTATATATTTTTTAAGTTAGGCGATCTTTAATGAACATATTTTTATTTTTCTCTTGATTTTGTTTGTTTTCATGGTGTTTGAGTGAGTTTTCCTATTTTATATATATTACCATATTTTTTTTATTTTTATTGTGTATCACTAATGACCTCTTTCTCGAATTAATGAAGAAAGAAAATAAAAAAACTTTGGGTTTAGTTGTAGAAAGTTTAAACAACTTGTTCAATATTTCTAATCACTAAATACTCCTCCTTTTCCATATTCTAGAGTTGGGTCTATCATAACTTGGTTTGTCAATAATGTTGATGTTAATAGGATTGAAAAATTCATCATGAAATTAGTTGAAAATTAATAAATACTTCAAAAATATTATCCTTCAAATGACATGATGAATAAGAGTTTGATTCATTACGAATTTATTTTTATTTTATCAAATTATAACATTCCTAAAGCTATATAGAAAAATATACTTAAAATATAATTGAATAATTTGGATAAACATTCAATTAAAAATAGTTAATATTAAAAATGTTAACAAAATATGAATCAAAATAACATAACAAAAAAAGGAATTATTAAAACCAAACTAGAAAAAGATGAAGTAGAAGACAAATAAAGAAATATGTCACTTTAATTGGATTGTAGTTGAGTGATGTGTAGAATTGTCACTTAATTTCTAAAATTTTAAGATAATCAGAGTCTTCTATTAAAGAAGAGTTCGAAAATGATTTCCTAAAAAGACAAGAAAAAGATATAAAAAATATGAAAATATTAGAAGAAAACCTTCCGTATAAAAATAGTTTAAAAAAATAAATATGTTAATTAATTTGTTTGGATATTAAATAAGGTTAACTTAGATTAGAATGACTCTGGATACCTATTTATAAAATGAAATCTCACATCTTTATTTATAATAGATAGAACCTGACTCCTTATGCTATAAAAGGAGGTCACACATGTCTTGTAAAAATTATTTTTAAATTGAATATATATTTGAGAAATTAAATAACCTTTTTTTCTTTATGTTCTTTGTATAAAAGTATCTTCTCTTGCCTTCTTAGAGTTTTCAAGAAAGGTGTCAACAGACTCTTAAGGATCATAAACAACTATTTGATAATTTCCATTTGATAAGGTTCTTACCTTTATTTTATTTACTTTTGTCATTTTTCATATAAACTATTGTAATTTTTTTTCCATTCCATATATCACATTTTTTTTTTGTTTTCTTATTAAGTTTCCGTTCCTTATTAATCCACCACTTAAAAGCTTCAAAAACTATAAAGAATTAACTTGGCCTTAACCCCACAATTCGAAAATACCTTTAAGACTATACACTCTCGAAGTCATTTATGGATTTTGGAAATCAATTCCGAATTTTAGAAATTATTTTTGGATTCTAATTCCAAATTCTGAAAGTCATTTTCAAATATGAAAAGGTTTTATTTTAACTTTCAGATTAACTTGTTTCGGAAATTCCAGAATAAAAAATAATTTGAATTAAATTTTAGGAGCTATAATTCGAAATACTTTTTTTTATTTCAAATTGGATTAATCCAAAAATCACTAACGTATTCCATAATAGGCTAATCCGGAACTATACTTTCCAATCAAAAAAAGTTTCAGATATTCCAATCAGATAACTTTCTGGATTACGGAATCCGGAATAGAATTCAACCAAGCCACCTCAACTCAACAAAGGATATTTAAGTCTTTTTAATAAGGATCTTTTAGAAATATAAGATTTATTAAGGTGCAGGAAGAAGCTACGGAGGTGCGTGAAGAAGCAGTCTGGAAAAAGTAACAACAACCCAAAACTCTTTGGGCTTAAGCCCATTCTATTTTTCCAAGGAAAAAAAAGGAAAAAGCAAAATCCAAGTTGTAAATTTGAATATCCGGTTGGGAATTACCGGAAGTCCATTGGCACCGTCGTCTTCATTTCGCAACCGTCTTCTGCGCCACAGGTTCGTCGTTTGTCCTTCGATTACTTCTTCATATTCGTATTTTGAACTAATACACTTTGCTCATTTACTAGATTCTAATCTTCCTATGGTTAAGCATCTTTTTCTTTTTATTTTTGAACAATTAATTTGATTCTTTCTGTGATGAAAATCCTTATTCCATGCCCTAACTTTACGCAGAAGCACTGTCACTGTTGTGGAATATAATTGTTAATTTACGCTCTCTTTTTGCTTAGCATAATAGCCTGAGCAGAGTAGAAGAGTTGAATTGAATAGAATGGGTAGAAAGAGTAAGAAAGAGAGAAGAAGAAGATCTGATGATTCTTCATCAGAGTCGCCTTCTTCACAGTCCGGTGATGATTCAGACAGCCGTGACTCGTCGTCTCCGGAGAGACGCCGGAGAGACAGTCATCGCAGCCGCCGTCATTCACGGCGGGGACGAAGCAGGCACGACTCAGATAGTTCCTCTGATGAGAGTAGTGACAGGGGTGGCATGAAGAAGAAGTCCTCCAGGCACATTACTGAAGAGGAAATAGCACAGTACTTGGCCAAAAAGGCTCAGAAAAGGGTTTGAACATGTTTCTTTATCCTTGTTTGGTGTTTTTATGTTTTATGGTTTGAGTTAAAGTGTCTGTATGTGTGTATTTTGATGTTTCCTTCTTCTTGGTTTCGTGCTCAGGCATTGAAAGTTGCCAAGAAACTGAAGACTCGTACCGTGTCAGGGTATTCGAATGATGCAAATCCGTTTGGTGACTCTAATCTTAATGAGAAGTAAGTTCCTACCTTCTTCGGTTCTCCCTATTTTTTTCCTGTTTTGTATGGTTTTTGATTTGTTGCATCTAATAACTGGGCTTTTTCCTGTTTCACATCAATAAGAGGTGAATTTTCCAGATACATACTAGTAACTTGTGTTCGTGTGTGTACAATTTGGAGGCATTTTATTTTTATGTAGAGGTGATTTCTAGGGAGTTCTGGAGTTAAAATTTTGGTATAGGTGATGATTTAAAAGTAAGTAAGAAACTTCTGTGAAACCAGTTAATTATTGATGGATTGTTGGCTGAGGTTCTTATATCACATGATTCTTTTTCAATTGTAGTTAAAAGCTCAGTTTGTTTGATGGAAAACTTGGCGGCAATTGTATTGCCAGTCTTTCAGGAGAATGGTTTTCTGATTTACTAATACTAAATTCTGTAATTAGATGGAGGATGGTATTTGGTACTTTGTGGCAATTTTGTAACACTAAATTCATCTCAGAGTATCTCAAATAGGATTTCCTTATAAGAGTTTCTTATGAATGGAAACATTATTTTAATGTGGGTCCCCATATATGAGTTGCTTAAAATTGAAAGTGTTCCTTAATATGGGTCCCACAAAAGGACACCTTTTACAAAATCATTTCTTCTCCCTCTCTCTCTCCTCCCACATTTTTGTATTTTGAATCTTCTGGGGTACTTGTTACAAGTGCTGAAGTTACTAAGGTTTCATTACGTGTAAATTTGAGAATTTTCCATTATGAATCAAAGTTGCCCTACCAGTTTATTATTATTATTTATTGTATTCGTTTATCATCCAAAATTATTCTAGAAATGCTATTGGTTTCTGTTGGACAACTTTCTTGAGGATGGGGAGTTGTATATAATTAGCTGTTGTTCTTAGATAACTTTGGTATATCAGTTTTCTTGTTTATTCTGTGTGTCTTTATTTGATTCCACGAAGCTTAGAATTTTATTGTCATTTTTAATGTCCTAGAAGCTTTACATAACTGTTTTACTACAAACTAATGTATTAGTAGTTGAGTGATACCTACCTATATCTTATTATTCTCAAATTGACTGAGTTTTAGGTTTGTTTGGCGGAAGAAGATTGAGCGTGATGTTGTTCAAGGCGTGCCTATTGATGCATTTTCAGTTAAAGCTGAAAAAAAGAGGCAGAGAGAACGGATGGTACGCATTTTTCTGCAAAAACAAAAATAAATATTTACTATTTTGTAGGCTATACTACGTAAATATTTGCTGTAGCTACTTGCTTCTTGCCTCCCGGGCCTACTAAGTTATTGTGATGAAGTTTTCAAACAGCTAACCGTTGTCTCTGTCTGACATTTATTCACTAAGTTCTTGTTAAAAATCATAATGCAGGCAGAAATTGAAAAGGTGAAAAAAAGAAGAGAAGAAAGGGCACTTGAGAAAGCACGACATGAAGAAGAAATGGTAAGTTCATTCTCATAATCTGTTATTAGAAATTATTATCTTTAATCTATTGGAGGGAAAATTTTTTCTTAACAGTTGTTGACTATATGCTAGTATAGTGCTAATTATTCCCTATCCTGTATGTGCATAAACTATGTCATCTTATCCACATTCTCTCTCACAGGCACTGTTAGCTAGAGAACGTGCGCGAGCTGAGTTCCATGACTGGGAAAAAAGAGAAGAGGAGGTATGTTCCTTGAATTCCTTTCATTTATTGTTAACTTTTTTATTGTGGTACTTGCAATCTGGTAATCAAGACAATTTTATATGCAGTTTCATTTTGATCAAAGCAAGGTTAGATCTGAGATTAGATTGCGTGAAGGGCGTGCCAAGCCGATTGATATCCTAACCAAGCATCTCAATGGATCCGCTGATTTAGATATAGAAATAAATGAACCATACATGGTGTTCAAGGTTAATATTTATATTTATAGCAATTCATATCTTGCCTTTTCTTTTACTGATATATATATATTATAATGTGATATATCCTTTGAAAACTTATTGAACCTTTTCCTTAGTATGACTAAAGATTTCCAGTTTTAAATGCCAATGTTGTTGGACAATTTACATAACGCTTGACTTATATGGTTCAGGATTTGACAGTAAAGGAAATGGAAGAGCTTCGTGATGACATCAAAATGCATCTGGACCTTGACAGGGCCACACCCACCCATGTAGAATATTGGGAGGTATCATCTTTTATCCATTCTTTAGTTAATTACTTTATAGTCCTTCACAGAGTAATAATTACTTAATAATTTCTAACTTGTCTATTTTTTTATACTACCATCTTGTTTTATTCACCTTAGGTTATATTGAATGTGACTATGACTTTGAAGTCTGAATCTTATCCAGTTCTGGTGTAAAGGATCACATTTATGATTCAATAAAAAATCATAAAATAGTAAAGTTCTTTGGTTTGGGTTTTAAGAGGAAATATCATGTCTATGTTCTTGCATATGCTTGAATGCAATTTTCAGAGAACTTGCTTTGAATTTAACTGTTAGGTAATAGCATAGGGATAATGTCCTTTAATTATTATTTTTTATTTCTTAAAGGGCATACAAACAGTGTCTTCTATTATTTCACATATAAAAGGTATAACCTGTTTAGCATTGAAGTTCTTTTTGTCGTAGTTGGATGTTATAGAATGAAGTTTTTCCTCTCTCTCTCTCTCTCTCGCTGAAATCTGGTGGGGTTGGAGAGGTTTTAAAGCTTTTAATTTTTATGTTATCAGTTTGTACTGTTGGTTTTATTGAGTAGTAACATGTCTGGTGAAGACTCATATAATTGGCAGTTCTGGTTGCTTGCATAAAGTGGAAGTGGTTTACTCAAATGTAAAACATGTTTTGGCTTGTTTATTTGTTTTGTTTAATTCCCTGTTTAAGGTAGGTAGCGTAGTATCACTAATACCCATATTTTGGGTAAAATTGAGGCAGCAGGATTTTCATTTTTCTTTATGTCTCTTCTAATAAATTCTTAATACATAAAATGTTATGAGGTTGCTGTAAATGTAATTTTAGCGGAATGGAATGGAAGGTTGTTCCCAACACTGTCAAGCATAGCGTAGATGGGTATTTAAAAGTTAGACCAAGGTTTCTTTTCTATAACAATGTGGTATGGAATGGCTTGTAGCATGGATAATATTCAATTGCACAATGTGGTATGGAATGGCTTTTCCCTGTTCAAATTCATTTATGTGTCCTTTCTTTCTCCTCCCCTTAGTTTGTATGTTTTTGTCCACATATGCATGCTGGTATTTATGGCTTTTGATGTAGTGTCTTTTATGCGACTATGTGTGTCTTGTTATGGTTTATATGGACAAATAAAATTTATCCCATGAATTGGATCCCGAATAAATTAGTTTCCTTAATCTCTTCCTCTTCTGTTTCAGTTCACTCATATGGCCATGGTGTGACTTCCTTAACATGTAATACCATGGATCTTGACATTAAATTAGTCATGTCATAATTCATGTTTTTAGTTGAAGTCTTAGTCAATATCTTCGTACAGGCACTCCTTCTGGTGTGTGATTGGGAGCTAGCCGAAGCTCGAAAAAAAGATGCAATTGATCGAGCTAGGGTACGTGGTGAAGAACCTCCCCCTGAGCTGCTTGCAGAAGAAAGGGGTCTGCATTACAGTGTTGAGCCAGACGTGAAGAGGCTTTTGCAGGGGAAGACACATGCAGAATTAGAAGCTCTACAGGTGCATATAGCATCAGAGATGCGTACTGGTACGGCTAAGGTGGTTGAGTACTGGGAGGCAGTTTTAAAATACCTCCACATATATAAGGCCAAGGTAATCTCTCACTTTTAAGTTAAATGCTTTAAATAAGGGATAAATTCACTTCATTATTAATTGCATTATACGCAGGCTACGTTAAAGGAAATCCATGCTAAGATGTTACGCAAACATTTGCAACACCTTGAACAACCATTGGAGGATGAAAATAAACTGGAAGACGCTCCAGTTAGGAACTCTAATGAAGACAATGAGCATTACGTAAAATGTATATTAGCCTTGGCCTTTTGTCATTGTTAGTTTACACGCGTTCTCCACCAATTTTCGTATTGATATTTGCTTGATGTTCATTGTGTAGCCCAATCTGCTGATGAATCATTTTCACCCGAACCCATTAAAGTAGAAGATCAAGAGGCTGAGGATCAGGCTGGCTCATTTTCACCAGAACTGTTTCACAGTGGTGACGAAAATGAGGAAGCTATTGACCCTGAAGAGGACAGAGCTCAATTGGTAATCCTTAAACGTGTTTTTTTTTTTTTCTTTTTAACAACGATATCTCATTTGTGTGTCAAGTGTGTAGACTAACTCCGATTATGGTACGTTCACAGGAGTGGAAACGTATGGCTGTAAAGGAAGAGCAGCATAGACGAATTCAAGAAGCAATGGCATTAAAGCCTCCTCCATCTGAAGATAATTTTGAGGTGAAAGCCATGAAAGCTATGGGAGCCATGGAAGACGGGGATGCAGTATTTGGCTCTGGTGCTGAAGTGAATCTAGATTCACAGGTAACCTGTCTTGGTTATTTATGTAATTCTATTATGTCAAATGTCATGTTTGTCACTATCTACGATTCTTAGAAATGTACATCTTATGATAGATAGTAAATGTTGGGGATTTCTCATCAACTAAAAATAAGGTCAGATTATAATATATAAGTAGAGTGTAATCTTTATCTTACAAATTGGTCATAAACCTACTTACTAAGATGATAATAAAGCCATTGAGAGCCTATCCTAATCAAGTTCTTTGGAGTTATTGTGCCATTGTTATTGGACTCTTAGACCACTCACGAATATCTACTCACGAATATCTAATCTCATGTTCAAGATGTGTGTTGGAGATCCTACATAAGACCAGATTATTTAATATAGAAGTGTGATGTAATTGTGATATTAAGTTAGGCATAAACCTATTCTAAGAGTAAAATATTTAGTTCATTGTACAAAGTTCTGGATTTTTACACTACTATATTAAAGGACGTGGGATTATCAACATTTAACCTTTGATGTAATTGGTTAATGTTGGAGCAGGTTTATTGGTGGCATGACAAATACAGGCCCAGGAAGCCAAAGTATTTCAACCGTGTCCACACTGGGTACGAATGGAACAAATATAATCAGACTCATTACGATCATGACAATCCACCGCCAAAGGTTGTCCAAGGGTATAAATTTAACATCTTCTACCCGGATCTAGTAGACAAGACAAGAGCTCCAACTTACACTATTGAGAAGGATGATAGCAATGGTGAGACTTGCATCATAAGATTTCATGCAGGGCCACCATATGAAGACATTGTAAGTCTACTTCTTGATGCTCTGAAGGTTTATATACATTTTCAACCAAATTACCTATTTTATGTGCTTCCATGGCAGGCTTTTCGCATTGTTAATAAAGAATGGGAATATTCTCACAAGAAAGGTTTTAAGTGCACGTTTGAACGTGGAATTCTACATGTGTACTTCAATTTCAAACGCTACCGCTACCGCAGATAGGCTCTGGCTTACATTCTACATGGGTTGGTTACCATTCTGAAGATTAAGGTGCATCCCTGAATGTTAAGGTGCTGGCGCTTTAGTTTCGATATTTGGAGGAATTGTCCAACCAACATTGAACAAAACCCGATTATTGTTTTTTGATGATACATTTGACTTGAAAGTTAAATGTTGAAAGAATCAGGAGTGGATAGAGCAATCAATCACGGTTTGTGGTCGGAAACAATTAAAGGGGCGGAAGGACACAACAGAAAAAGTGAAGACAAATACGGTTTTTTTCTTCACTGCTTTGTTTTCGTTTTGATAATCACATCTGATGAACTTTCCAACTCCGTGCGAACATAACTCTTAACTGAAACAATCAAATGTTTCTTATTTACTCCAGAAACAGGTCGTTCATTGACATAATGGGAAAAGTAAAGGCCGCTGAGTGGGTGGGCATCATTTCTTCTCTTAAAATGTTGTTGACTAAGAAGCACTCTGAATATCAAATCATTGTATTAACCTTCAACTATCTTTACAGGAGTCCTGCAGAACCAAAAATAATTGAAATTAACTACAGGAGACTATAATATACAGGAACAAGGAAGAAATTCTGACATCGTTACTTACCCAAATGGACTTTGTTTGATAGAAAGCAGTTCAATGTCCAACTGCAGTCCGACAGTAACAAATGGTAAAATTGTATATTGAAAAAAAAAAAAAATTACTTTGACAGGAGAACAATATAATAGAAAACTTCAGCAGTAGAGTGAGAGCCTAAATGATGATATGGAAAAATGGCAAATCACTTCAAATGACCAATTTAATATCTTGTTAACAGTGTTTTACCCTTCTTTCGATTATAGAACCTGATATCTAATGCAGGAAGGGGTAGGATACAGTGGAGGGGAAAAGGGTTTGGTTGGGTGAAAGTGGTCACATCTTACTTTTCAAACATATCTTCGAAGTTTGAACTAAAGCAATCATTGAATGCCCATGAATTTCCGTTTGACAGCAGAAAGAGGTTCATTAGGACTTTGTGTTACTGAAAAAGATACCTTATCAACCAAGCTGGTTAAATTTTGATTAAACTGTTTTGGTAACAGAAGGTTCCGGTCAAAACAAAGAAACCATAAAAACACTCTAGTCTTAATAATTCTTTGGAATCGGTCTTAAAGTATGTAAGAGACCAAGGATACGGAGCTAAAATGTGAATTGGAGCATTCAACGTACTGGAACAAATCTTAACATAGATCAGAATAACTCACCTCTATCGTTGAATTGGGAGGGATTTCTTGCACTCCCTTGCTTCCATATGCAAGTTCAGGAGGAACAATCAAGAGTCGCTGCAAAAAGAAAAAAAAAACTATTTAAATTACAGCTGGATGAGACACCTGATACAACCTAGAGTCTAAACCATTTGCAACCCTTTCAAGCAAAACTATTTACACGCATGCTGATGACAGCTTATGAGCTTAACAAATTTAGTGAGATCACTCACCTTATAAATTGATAATCTTAGAGGTCTAGCTGTTGACACAATAAAATATGCAAAACTAAAGCAAAATAGAACAAAATCTGTAGCAGCATAAATTCCACTCCAATGTAGTTGTTCAGCCCTTAGTGGAGTTCCAATGAACTATGAAGCTTCTCATCAAATGGATAAAAGGCTTTTCCAGTTTGCACACAATTTTATTGATTATCAATATTTTCATTTTGCATTCTTGATAAAAGAGAAACCTGCTCCTACAATTTGTTCTCACCTGGCCTCCTACTCGCATGCCCTCTACTCCTAAATCCAACCCTTTAAGGACTGTTCCCCTTTCAGATTGGCCTACATCAAATCCATAGGGCTGCGATAATTTAAGCATGTTTTCGTCAGCTGATAAGCAAATATTCAGAAAAAATGCATCACAGTAATACATTTGATCATCCAGAATCTTCTGCAAGTGTAATCAATTATCTATGTATAAGAAGGAAAGGACATGGAATTGAAACTCTTATTGTCAGGAATCCAGTTGGACACAGATTGCATTCAACAAAAACAGAGATTTTTGGGTGTGACTGAGTGAATGTGCACCAATAATATGCGAAACGAAAATACATTAGAGCATGCCTACAATTGCCCATTGCCTAATGGTGGTCAAACATATGCCTAATATTAACATATGTATATTTAAATCCAAATAATCAAAGATGATTCGAGGTTTAGCTTTTCTATCAGATCAACACCAGTTTGTTTAGAGGGCAATGTAATATACTTAACATAAATGTGGACATAAATTTTGTTCTAAGAGGTGTAAAAGAGGAACTTCCTTGTCTATATAAGGAAGAATCTGTTCACTTAGACCAATCAACTAAAGGACAAATAGTTTTTGAAACTGTGAATCTCTATAGAAGTAATGGAAATGATTGGCTTCATTTTCTCTTGCCATTGCATTTGCATTTGATGCTTCTAACTGGTAGACTAATCAACCTTAATAACACAATACACAAAGAGGTGAGAAATTTGGCATAGTTACATGGGTCATACCGTTCCTCCTCCAACACCCATTCCTTGTCTACTAGTCATAAAGGTGATACCCTTCCATTTGGCGACATAGTGAATCTACAATAGGTAAGATCGTTATATATGAATGCATATGCCAGCACATCATAATTAAAGAGAGAAAATTGCGTAGTAATCTTCTGGAAGAATGAATCAGATACAATATCCCCTTTCTTTTGACGATTAAATGAAGAACAAAACTTAAATGCAGTTCCTTACATATTTTTGATATAATATTCTAATCGGAATTAGAATTTAACTTCTGTCATCCACATAATAGAGTTTTATACATTATGGACTCAGAGGTTATAAAAGTTGACAATGAGAAATAGGCAACAAATTTAGGTTTCTGATTGTTTTCTTTTGATCCAAAAACTTAGTAGATAGACAATCATGCAAATTTCAATCCTCAGATATAACTTAAAACATCTTTCTTAATAAGAGTTATCAACAAAAACACTATTTTAATGTGAACTCCACTGAATTCCTTTTGAAGAAAGTTGTTTACGCAGTTTGAAGAAACTCAAGTTTGTGAGATAGATTAAAATAATATTTTATTGGTGAGGATTTTTCTAAAAAATTCTCATTAGAGATACTCTTGTCTGCTTAAGTACCACAAGATTTGAGTACTAAGATATGACAGTTTCCCCTTTCAAGAAAATCTTGAATTGAGTTGGTAATAAAACCAAACTATATATGGTAATCCCACACATTTGGTTAATGGCTTTCAACAACATGCAGAAGCACTAATGAGTGAAACATTTTTAACTGGGTCACAACCGTACTGCAACACGAGATCCCTTTTTAGCCTCAGCTCCATTCCCGACCTTCAAATCATAGTACCTGAACATATCACAGTTTCATCACACAGTAGCCTCCAATAGCAACAAATCTTTAAAATACCATGAACAAAAAAATAGTGCAAATTACGAAATTTTAAAGATTACCAATGTAAGTACAAACAAACTTAAGTCCACTCTACTAAATGCTGCCAATCAAAGAAAAGTGACAGATTCTGTTTCTCTAATATTAATAAATATACTAGATGGGGGAATTCTTCTTGTGATGATATATATTAGAAGAATTTCAACACACTTTAGTCATCAGAATCTGATACTAAATAAGAAGGTAGAAAGATTCACAATCAACAAGTTAACATAAACTCACTTCAAGCCATTGGGCAAGGTTGTATAATCACTTTCGGGAATTTTTGCTCCTCTTAGCTGCAGAAAACAAAAGAGAGAAAAATTTCTTACTACTCCCATGTCAGAACCATCGTTTTTCTTTCAAATAAACTAACAAACTAGAATAATGAGGACACATACAGCTCTTCTACTTGTGCTAACAGCGCCAGCCACATCACATGCATAGACTCCAGCAACTAACAAAAGATAAAAACATTTAAGAAAATCACATGAAATAACATAGAAATGGAACATTCCAAGATAGTTAACTAATAACTGACCAGTTGTGAGGAGACAAGTGAGTAATGCTCTCCTTCCTTCAATACTTGAAGGCACTGTAACTGCTTCTGTTGCAGTGTTTTTTGTGGAAGAACATGAGCAGTGGCATGGTACCCTATATGAACTTTTCTTGTTAAGTCTTCTGTGTGTTCCTGTGGAGTTAAGGAATTGGCTCAGGCTAGTTTGAATTGAAAGAAGTGTAGAGAGAATCAGAGAAGAGAGAAGTTACTTGTTAAGCTAAGGGGGCAATTGAGAATCATAGGATGGTGCTGATGGTGGAACAAAGAGAGTTCCATGGTGTTTGATTATTGCTTGATACAGTGTGATCAGAATCTTGTGCATTTAATTTTTTTTGGTATAGTTAGAGGGGAAAGAGAGAGAAAACACAAAGAGGATAACGTGGTTAATTCCATCCACAATTTTGAAGCATTAAAAATGACAGGTTTCACAATATTGAATATTGGATTCTTCATATAATTGATTCCTATTGATATGTCACCAACAAACCTTTCGGAAATGTGTCTCTGAGGATTTCGCGTAAGAACAACGAAAATAGAATATATGAATCATAAAAAATAAAAAATACTATTGATTTTTTATCATATTAATAATTATCTACATAACATTTGTGTTCGGTGGAATTTTTCAATAAAAACATAATTTCATAACTATATGAGGACGGGACAAATGCTTCATTTGAAGACGTTTTATTTTTCTGGTATATTTATCAACATAGGTCTATGTTAAACTTTTATAAATTAAATGTTATTTTTTTTTCAAGAAAAAAAGGTAAAATGTGTAAATTAAATGATACAAGAAATTAAAAAAAAAAAATTCTAAAATGTCTAAAGTAAGCAAATACATTTGCTAGGAAGTGATAAAATAATTGAATGTAATATATTCCTATGTAATGGTTGAGAATATTGTAATAACGTTCTTACTTTATGCGTAAACCTTTGAGCTATTTACTCCATTCTTTTCTTCTTTCAAAGCTAATAGATGTTCAACGAACTTTCTATTGAATCCTGACATTTTTTCATAATTTTATCTAAAGTAATGGAACAACGTAATTAACTTTTTTCCAAAGCTCTCCATGTAAATACTTATAAGTTATTTTAAGATTTTTTTTATCTAAAATTTATTTTAACTAAAGAATTCTACAACTTAATTCTTTTATGATTATAACTTGATGTAGTGAATTTTTCAAATTTTAAAAGAGATGGATCATAAATATACAAAATTCAAAAGATGACAAACTTTTAATGAACAATGACACTTCTTATAAGATGGTTGGTATTGACTTTGTACAAATTAAGATGTATGATGAATATTATTTGTACATTAACAAATATTAGGTATGTCATAAAGTTTAAGAAGAACTTTATATGCATTGGAGCAGATTTACAAGGTTTTAGAGTAAAATGATTTAAATAAAGGGAAAACGGGTGATATATTGATGCATGGTTAAAAAAAAGGTAATTTGCATTTTTTAAGAAAAGTCATTGGAGTTGTTAGGGATTAGTCCAATATCTATGATTTTGATTAAGTGTTAAGAACAACAAATTATAAACTCGATCATGCTTCATTTATAAGACGATAACATTCATTCAATAACAAATCATATAAAATATAAATATTTCGTTTATCAGATGATACAACATTATATTATCTTATTTTAAATATGATAAAACATGAATTTATTAAGAGAATACACACAAATTTAAAATAATCTCATATTACATAAATATCTATATACTTATTCTATATTGTAGAGAATGTCCATTATTTTGTTATATCAAAATATTTTTTTTTTAAATTGCAAGTCACATCAAATAATTTATAATAGACAATTCTCTTAATTAAGTAAAGGTAATATCAATTTGATCGATCCATATTTTAAACGAATTAATCACTTTTAACATGACTTGACTATATGTTAAAATATTTTTGGTCTAATTTCAAAGAAAATTAAAAAAATAAAAATTTTATATTTAA
>Ga0123340_1001087_pt1 | contig 21605 bp, 12 predicted proteins | sample SirMexnodulemix_FD_89961 | JGI IMG/M metagenome (GOLD analysis project Ga0123340, IMG submission 89961) | Root nodule microbial communities of legume samples collected from Mexico - Siratro Mexico nodule mix | ecosystem: Host-associated > Plants > Roots > Nodule | place: Mexico: Nepantla...
ATATATATATATATATATATTATATAACAAATTTAAACACAATTAAAGTTATTTATAAATTAAGTTTATTCAAAATTAGTCATGACTTAAGATCATTCACAACTTAAAATCCGTTGTAAATGAAATTAGAAAATTATTGTAAATTAATGAACTAATGAAGTATAAAACCTATTATTATATAAATTCTAAAAAAGTAAAAAAAAAAATCTAACATGTTATAATATACATTCTAATATAAAGTGAAAAAAAAAAATCTAACATGTTAGCTATGCTAGAGTATTATAAAAGTTAATAAAACACGTCATGCAAGAATATTTTAAAGTCTTCATAAAAAAACTATAATATATACCTGCTTAATATTAGTATCTATTCGAGAAATAGTTAATTTATATATATATATATAAATTACTCAAGTATAATGAATAACAAGTTCCAACTTCAACCAATACTAACCTAGACGATACTTGTTAACTATCATTACATTAATACCCACAGATTATAATTTTCAATTTGTTTACATTATATTAATACAATTAATTAATATAAATAAAGACACTATATACTAAATCTCATATCTTGAATTGCATTCAAGTCAATTTTTTTTCAGTAATAACAAATAAATTAATAAAAGAAATATTTAAAATTTTTCAATCCTTATACAATTTTAATTAAGCATATAAATGTATGTATAATCTCTAATACATATGTTATGGCAAGATCTATGTTTAATTCTTTTACACTTAAATTTCAAAAAACCATAAGTTAAAGTGTTATACCTGTATCCTATATCCTATGTCCAAAAAGATTCCTAGTGAGTTATGGAAAGTCAATTTTTGTAGTCTTGGTTGACCTTTAAAAATGTTATATCTAGCATAGACACTAATATAAAACACTTATAGAAAACTACATAGACTTTACTTAAAATGTAAAATAATTACTTTTATTATCCATCTACTATATGTTAAAGTATGTGGGAAGGTTTTTGTGCACCAAATAAAATCACACAACATGATATAATTGATATCTACATTTAAAAAGGGTTTCATGTGGGTCAATCCAATCAAACTTACTTATAAGTGAATTTAAAGCAAATTAGCACAACTTTATCCATCACAAGTTGATAGATTAAATCCTTTATAAAATCTATCACACACATAGCAGACTTTGATATATCTCTCAAGCATAAATAATTCATCTATAATATATATTTAGTAGCTGAAGAAGTTTCAACAACAACAACAACTGATTTTCCTCTTACATGAACACTTTATCCCTTGCCAATGGTAACTTTAGAGATGTGGGACTGATCAAGTTCCTATCTGCTAGCATTATGATCATAAGCTTGAAACCAGACAGTAACAACGATTTTTGTCCAATCCCTGGTGGGCAAATTGAAATCAATGAATCTTTAAATGCAAGTATTACAAGAATTTCTACGAGAAAAACTATATTATTGTAAGCAATATTTTACTTAATCAAACTTCAATCCAAATTTCTCTCCAACATTTGATCATCCTATGTCATATGGATAATTCTTGTATCGTTCTTCTTTGTTTGCTTTTTTCTACTTTTCTATTAATTTGATTTCTTACAAACAGAAGTTATGGCGATATCATTGAAGCATTGTACATGCAAGAGGTGGCTCCACCGGAACAACCACTGTATGCTCGTGTAGTGATTCGCTCTAGGGCAGTTCATATGGTTGATTATTTGCTTGAGAGCACCAACAAAGTGAAGCTCTCCATAATGGGAAGCATGCTTGGGCTAGAAAGTATCTTCGGAAAGGTAACAAATCACCAAGGGAAAGGTCCCCGTTGACTTCTCGAGCACCTTCACCAACTTCAGCCTCGCACTTTTGTTGAACATCTATTTGCTGAAATGTGTTTAGGTGCTTCAATTATGAGAAGATGTTAAGGTTTTGTTGTTAATCGCATGCTTTATGCTTCGAAGGCTAGACTAATAAGGTGTTTGTGTAGAGCATACCTAGTTTTGCAAGAACATTTGAACAATAATTGTCTGTTTCATCTATTTTATGTTATCTTTTCATGAACTTCTTACTTCATTCAACTTAATAGTGTTTGGATCTCTTTGAATTCAAATAATTATTGTGGATTCCTTTAATGTTCTTTATGACGTGATTTTAGCCACTTTTGATAATATGCATGCTTAATGTGTCTGTCATGTTAGGGCTATTCGAAACTACTTATCTGCACTTGAACAAACACAATAGCTTCAACTAAGCCTTATAGAATTTCGTGTTCATTCTCCCCTTCTGCATGATAAGCTAAAACTTTTTATAATAACCATGTATCGATCATGTTAGATAGCTTTACCTCCATTCACATTCTGCTGCTGTTCTTCAAGGTTCTGGTCTGCTGCATATGGTTTTTCTTTCTGTAAAAATATTTTATTCGTTTTGTTGTGTGTGATAAACAAAGTTTGGGGTAGGAACATAGTTAGGAATTCATCAACTGCGGTGATGTTTTTGAAAGCTTCTTTTCCCTTAAAAGACTTGTGTTATCACTCTTCACTCATGCAATTAATCCACATCTAATCAAATTTTGGTTTCAGGTTATTTAACTGGTGTGTTAATCTTATTGAACAAGCACCTCATTATAACAAAGTTAGGTCATTAGTTCTATTAATTATTTCAACTCCCTTGGTGTCAATGTGTACTTCCTTGATTACTTTTGAAAACAAAAAACAATGTAGAGATAAGTAGAGAGATTAAAGCGCAAGAATGTGTTGTGTTTGTCTAACCTCTTGTGGATAAAAAAACACAAGAATTTGTAATTGAAATCGATTAAAAAAGAAATTTTAATTGTAGTTTAATTGATAAAATTTAGTTAAAATATTTGATGACTTTATGTGACAATTTTTATTGAGATTCTAAATTGGAAGAATTTAATCTTAGTATAAAAGTTACTCCACCTAAATGAGCAAGCAGTTAAATATAATTCATTAAAACATTTTCCTACTATAAATAACATAACATTTAAGATAAATTTATATATCTCCGGTTTAGTTTTGCTTAACTTTATGCTTCATGGATATTAGTATAGTCCCTCATGATTATCTTGTATTTTTACTTTCATCTTTATATATTATTTTTATGTGTTTTTAGCCTTCATTAAAAAAAATAATAATTTATTTTATTTTCTGTGAAGTTAATATTTCAAGTTTTTGGCTAATCTATTTTAACCTCCAATCAGACATCCCTAGCTCGGTTTTTTTTTTTTTTTTTTATAATTCTTACCTAGCACCTAAGTTTTTAAATTTCTTTTTTTTTTCAAGTATGTATACCATGTTGAGAAACACAATGAAAATCTATTGGTGAAATAAAATAATTGTAAGAAATGTGAATGAAATTAATAACGTATAATGGAATGTACATTCAAAGTCCCGTCAGAATAGTGGCACAAGTAGGAACGTAAATTAGGTAGTTGTGTGATAATACTCTTAATGTAAGGTTTCATTAACCACAAACCATTTAGGTTTTTGCCCACAAACCACTAACGAGTTTCATAGATTAGTTTTCGGCGATAGATAGCCTTATAGATAGGATGTTATAACTATTCTAGGTGGAATTAGTTGTCATTTGATGAAAATTGGATGACTCAAGAGGTTAGAATTATTACGTATATGAATAAAGAGTTGAATTTTAATTATAAGTTATAATTTTTAATTAATGATAAGAGTTTGATGTAATAATTAATATTAGAATTAAGGTTACCGGTTTGATTTGTTGCTCAAACTCTATGAAATCTATATGTGATGTTATTGCAGATTATAGCATAGCGGGAATAAAAAGAAAAAAAAAAACCGTTTGTTGACGTTAAACTTCTGCAGATATCATAATCATGATACCACTTATTATAAATTGTCTTTAACATACAAATTTATGTAATGTAAATTGTGGAAGAAAAACTCTATTAACAAAAAAGGAATATGTACAACAAATTAACTCTCTCAAGAATTCACCCTATGGAGTATTGTCTAAATATGATAAACAATAAAACACATTTATAATATAATATTTGCTAAACGATCAATGATTATAAAGACTTGTACTTTTAATATCAATCCTTCTATTGTGACTTTTATTTATTTATCAAAAATATTACATAATTCAAGGAACAAACATAATAGTGTTTTTATCTATGCATTGGAAAGTAGGTCAAACTCACTAATTTGGCAAGTTAAACTCGTCAACATAGAGTAGACTGATATTTTGATCCATTTTTTAATAAAAAAAATTAAACTAAAAAATAATTTAAATGATTCAACTTTATATTATATTTTTGAAGAATATAAATATGTAATGGTATTTTAACTTAAATCATTAATAATAACAAAATTATTTAATATGTAAAAATAATAATTCTCTTAAATTACTTAATTAAAAACAACAATTAACCAGTTGAAAACATTAAAAAAAATATTTACACAAGTGTTTTAAAAAAATGTTTATATTAAAATAAAAGAAAAAAATTGGGACGCTAGTCCACCATCCGTCAGACAGGACAAGTTGCTCATTTTGCCATCCTCTCAGGGAACATCGATTTGCCCCGTCCCGCCAGCTCACACTGCATAATTGGAAGTTCTCATTTAAATACGTATGCATATCAGACCATTACTACTTTTAACACAATTCTTAATAAACCTCACGTCACTATGACTATTAATATAATAAGTAGTAAGTTAATGATGCAGAATTTTAGAAAAGAACGAAAACATTGTTTTATAAATATGCCCCTTACTTTACCGTTTTGGACTACAGGTAAAAGGGTTGAAAGAGATTCTTCTGTTATGGTTTTACGAAATCAAGCATGTATCGGCAATCAGGATATCATTTTGATGAATAGGTCATCAAAAGTGGCAACTTCCTGAATTCTCATGGCTGAACAGAATCATTGATTGATTGCAACAGACAAAATTATATTACAACAAACAAAGAGGTACAGTATTCAGTGACTGATATTATTCCACACATGTGAAGTAAAGAACCGAGTTTAAAGGGTTTCAAATAGTTATTTACAAGAGACAGAATGTTTTCCAGCGTGGGCCATCAATTTCTAAAAACTGAGTAACGCCAACTACTAGTATCCTACAGCCCTCAAAGGCATGCTAAACTTACATGCTACTAAAACAAGTGGTGCTAAAATTTCATGGCAGACCGTTGAACAATATCATAGAGAGACAAAAGAATTTCAGCACCAATCAACGCAATAATAAGCCACTCAAGGAAATCGGATTTCCTATTTTGAAGAATTTCTTGCAGAAAACGGATGTTATGCTGCAAAATTAAAAGGGGGAATAGTTAAAATGCAATCATATTACTAAAAAATGAAAAAAAAAAAAATGTCAACGGAAAGTGAGGGTAGAGAATCAAACAATAAATTGTTTTCCAGAAGTTCCACCTCCACAAATTTCAACTTGAAATCAAGACTTGCAAATCTCTGAGTTAATTCAAATTCATCTCTGAGATATTCCCATATCTGAGCATATTTGGCATCTTTCCAAGCAATATCTGATCTGCAATAAGCATTTATAATAAGGCAAATAGAAAGTTAATAATATTTGAAATTTTACTGTCTTGAGGTACAATATCACACACACGGCCATTTCTGTTTAACTTGGGTAACAAGCTTTTTAATTTACTTCTGCAATTTATAGTTGGAAGAATAAATAAAAATTAAGAAAACAATGCATCAATGGATACAATTTATGAATAAGAAATACAATACACCAATGGATACGATTTATAAACAAGGTATGCTATGAACAGAATCGTTAATAGTTCTGCATTCCAATAGTAATATAATAATATAAATCAATGTATTAAATCCCAGATGGGCGTAGCAACCAGCCAAAAAACCCTGCAGGATAACTGCTATTTTGAATTTTTTATTTAGTTTGTGTAAAGTACAAAAATTACTCAACTAATCACATTCACAATTAAAAATGAATTGTAGTCCCCCAATACTACTACAACCACAACTCACCTCATTTTTCGTATTTTTCATTTTTTTCTTTTTCTTTTTCTTTTGTGCATTTAGTCGCTTTTCTTCACTCTTTCATTTTCCATGCTCAGAAGCAAACAGGCCATAAATGCGAAAGAGAAGAATTGCAACTTTAGTGAAGCAAAATGCATGATGCCGTAACAATCAGGACTCTGAGAATCCTTCTCTCTCAATACTCGTGAAACTTGCCTCTCTAATTTCCATAACATAGAGACGGAAGCTGAGTCTACAATTACCTAAAGAAAGCAATCGGCCCTACTATCACACCCAACCTATGTCTTTAATGCTATCAGAAAAACTGTAACTGCAAGTTGAACCTATAGAAGTCATAGCAGTTTGTAACAAGTCTGCAGAAGGAGCAGAAGTTCCAATCAAACGGAAAAATCATAACTTGACTCATATGAGCTACTAGGAAATCCTTTGAGAATCTAATATAAAAGTTTCCACACTTTCACCTTGAAGACAAGGTGAAACTTTTGGGCGGGGAGAATTGTTACTAACAGACCTACTATTAGGAGAGTTTATGTAAGAAGAGGCAGGAAGGAAAGGGATTTGGGCCCAAAATCCTCAAGTGTCCACTAATGAGTAAAGTCAGTTGTATATAAGAATAGAGAGGTGGAAAGATGGGGATGACGGACACAAATATACCGCTGACATTTTTCCAGCAACTAATGTTGACTGCAAACTTTTGAGCACTTTTGCTTACTAACAGCCACCTTGTCATCTACCCATTTTTTCTCTTCAGTAGCCATCGAACTCTGACCATTTTTAACAAGTCACTCGTATGATACAATGTTCCAACTTGAGGAGTGTTAAAGATATCATTTAAAAGGACAAAGCATATTGAATATTGATTGTCACTTTGACATAGAGAAATGTTGTCAAACTCAAGGATTGTAACAGGATCAAAAAGGGAATAAAAAATCGTAACTCGAAGATATAACTTGACTTATATGAGTTACAAGTATATGAAAATTATACTCAAACCCATGCATTCATTAAAATAATATCAATGATAAAAAATAACTCATAATATGTTTTAAGTAGTAAGATCCAATACAGTAGAAGAAGCAAAGGAGAATGGAACAAAGAGTGACCGGAACAGATGGTGAGCACCAGCGCCTGTGAAGGCAATACTAGCGACGATGGCCATGAGTGTTGAGATGCCAATAAAGGTGAAGCTAGCAGCCAAGGGAGCTGCGTGAGTGCTTTGATGGCTGACAGCAACAACAACGATGGTTGTTCGACAACAGTGGCAGCAATAGCATCAAATCAAGAGGGGTGTGTGTGGTCGTGTGAGAGTCTCCCTCATTTCTGATTTCTAAATGTATGGGAACCCTAGCGAAACAAAAGGCTCACATGACACGAGTGTTTGGGCTTCTTTTTGGTTTAATTCATTTTTAGCCAACAAATGGACCGTTGAAACCCAGCTTCTGAAGACGGGGGCGACCAACATTGCAATCTCTCGATGATTCACGCCTCCCCGATCTGGCATTCACATCCACTTGCTGCCTCCTCTATACTCATTTTACAAATTGGTTTTGCAATGTTGAATTAGACTCAAAATCAATTTTCTAAGAGTCTTTAATAATAATCAAGAAGTATATTCCAAATATGAATCTTTATAGATGTATCTAATTGTGCATATTTTTAGAATAATCTTACTGTTGTAATGCATGTTGCAACTGGTACACATCATATTTGTGCTGTGTATCATGCAGTAATATTTAATTTACCCTTTAACTTCTTTCTATTCAACATACGTTCGAGAGGAAAAACCTTGTGCAATGATAAGGTCGTTGTCTTGTGACCTAGAAGTAATATTCAAATCTTGAAAACAGCCTTCCATTTGAGGGTTTAAGGTTTCATACACCTACCCTCTCTAGATCCAACTGTTTCATTGATTAGATTGCCCTTTAAGATTTTAATATTGAAACTACATGAGTCTACCAAAATAAACAGCAACTAGTAACACAAGTACAATTTTCCTTTTCAATTTTAGAAACTAAAATTAACCTGTAAAATTTGTAACCACATTCAGAATTATTACCTCTCAAATAGTCCAAGCTTTAGAATGACATCAGCAAGATTTGAATTTGCCTTGCCCACCAACTGGAAAAGTTTCTTCCTTTGCATTTTGAATTTTCCAGTAGCTTCCATCTCACGGTTTATGTCTGTAAATTCTGCAACCATCCCATCAACCTAGAATAAAAGAAGGGAGCTGTTAGAGTAGACCCTTAGAGGAATATCACCAGTATAAGGTATATACAAATATCAGAAAATCCTGACAAGATGAGCATACCTGCCGACCATAGTAATCAAGAGCAATACTCTGACCTAGCACACTACCAATAGTTCGAATTCCGTCAATGTTCAAGTATTGTAACATTATGTAATCTAGTCCACCTTGCATCCATGTGCTTAAAGATGGCTTTTCTCTAACTTCATACTCTAAAATCTCAAAAGTCAAAACAGAATAAAAGTTAAATTGTATAAAAAGCATTTAGAAAGACCATAGAAACTTAAAATTAAAGAAAAACATAAGGCAATAGTGTATTTGAATAATAATTTCATAGACCCAGTAATATACACGCTACGATAATAGTAGATTTTCACATGTCTATAAAGAGTACTGCTTGAATCCACCAGTACATGGATCAGAAATTCCAAACTACAACACAACAAAATATGGGCAATGTCTATATTCCTTTCCAACAAATGTCAAGAAAAAAGTGACTAAGCTTAGACATGCGTAAGTGTTAAATAGAATTAATACCACAATCCAAGAAAACACAATATTCAAATAGAGGTGCAAGATATTTTTGCTAATGACATGCTCTTCTTTTTGGAAAAAGGCGCAAGATATTTTTGCTAATAACATTCAACATCTCTTTGATGTGACTCAATATGTAGCCTATCTCACAAAGTGTAATAATAATATAATCTGACATATAATAAAGGCCTGGGCTGCAGTAGAAAAATTGAAGAGATTTCTGGTGGCTGATTCATTGGAGGATATCAACAAAAAACTTTAAACTGGTCCTAATTCTGAGAAGTCTACACTCAAATTTTGATAATGCCCATTACCAAATTTTAGCTAGTGATAAAATTCCTTCAATGAATAGCTTAGTCACTAGACTTGTTAAAAGATGAAAATTCAGTTGACGTTATTGATGATGAAAATTCAGTTGACGTTATTGATGATGAAAATTCAGTTGAAGTTATTGAAACATCAGCAATGGAAGCATCGTGAGGAAGAGGAGGTCGCAGCAACCAAGAAGGATGTGATAGTCGAAGTAGACATCCTCAATGCACATACTACAAAAGAATGGGTTACACCTAGAGAGTTGTTACTCCTTGCATGGTTTTTCCTAGTAAATAGGTTTATGCGTAACTCAACCTTATATAAGGTGAGGATTGCACCCCACTTATTTATTATAATTTGATTTTTATTTCTAGTTGATGTGAGATCTCCAACACACTCTCTCACATTGAGAAATGAATATCGGCACCTGATGATAGTGACATAATAGCCCCAAAGAACTTAATTGGGATAGACTTTAAATGGTTCTGATACTATCTTAGTAAGTGGATTTATATCTAACTCATCCTCACAAAACTGGCTTTGTAAGGTGAGGATTGTGTACCCCACTTATATATTATACTCTATCCTTATTCCTAGTCAATGTGGGCCTCCAACAGTTTTACTGACAAAGCAAGCCATGTGTCTAAATCTGAGAAAGGAGAGTATAAGTTTTTAGATGAGTACCAAGAGTATTTGAAACTTAAATCTTAAAATTTCAACCACCAAGGTCAATCATAAGTGTTTCAACAACTTGTATTTCTCAATTTGTGCAAGGTATAATTGACTCAGGTGTCTTTGATTATATTTCTCGTAATAGTCGTTCATTCTTAATTATCTCTTCACCAAAATTTCTTCGCCTTGTTACTATAATCAATGGAAGTTACATCTCAAGGAATTAATCAAGTTCATTATCTCTTGTTTTAAAACTTAATTATATCTTGTACATTCCACCATGACCTTATAACTTAGTCTCTCTACGACAATTAACTCACTCTTTAAATTGTTTTGTAACTTTTGATGTTAATTCCTTCATCATACAGGAACATAGTACGGACCGTCTAATTGGGAAAGGACAAGAATCATGAGGACTTTGTTTCAAGCCCACTTGTGGCATGTTTTGCAACCTCAAGTCCAAAGCTTTTTGCATGATTGTCTAAGTCACCCAAGTCTAGCCAAGTTGAAGATAATAGCTCCTAGTCTTAAGCAACTCCAAGTGTTAGGATGTGAATCATGTCAACTAGAAAGACATGTTAGGTCATCATCTCCAAAACAAACTAAAAAAATATGTAACTAAGTTTTCTCTACCATTCATTCGGATATTTAGGGATCTAGCCATGTAACATCTTTTGGCTTTAGATATTTTGTATCCTTTATTGATGAATTCTCTAGTTGTACTTGGGTTTACATCCTTTTTATGTGGTGTAATTGTATATTTGCAAGTTTACATGTCTAATATTTAAGAATATATTATTTTTTTAATGTGTTATAAATATTACGATTCACTATTCAAAAGAGAGCCTCTCCGAAACATCATTTGTATCTCGATTAAACTACCATGTGCCTTGTAATAAAAGTCATATAAACATCATTTGTATCTCAAACTATATATCTAGACCATATAAACATACATGGATGATCAACTTTAAAAATTAGTTAATGGTTATGTGACCACTTAAATAAGTTATGTACATTTTTCTTTTAATATTGACCATTTAAATATGATCTAATGGCCTATATTTATAGTTCTCAATTCACAAAATATAACGGTTCTCATTTGATACATGCGTGTGTTGTATTTCAACTGCTTTGTGACTTGCAACATTTGGCCGCAATGCTATCTGGTATTTCACGTGGCAGATTTTTGACTTTCTTCCATTTTTGATATTCCACTATAGATAACACAGATGAAAACCAATGCATTATATTTTAAATTTAAATACAAATTGGATATCAGAACTCACCATCCTTTCTCATTTCTGGAAGCAGACCAGATGCATGCTTCTTAACAATTTTCAAATAGTCATCTACCTCGTGCTCAGGGACATTAAACAATACAATGGAACCGTACTGAAAAACCACCATGTAACAGCCATTGCTTCCACTCAAGAAAGAACCCGGACCCTAAAAAGGTAGTTTGCAGTCACTATCATTGATCTTATGACTTCAAATGTTAATAAAATAGTTTAGAAGGTACACAATACACTTGATCCTCCCGAGCATGAATGCTTTATGTAAGAACAGTGATCAATAATTGGAAAAAAACTACAAAAGAAGTGGCATCAATTTGAATTAATAGAATGTGAACATGTATTCACAAAAATCATAACAATATGTAAGAGCAAAGATGATTTCACCAACTTCAAATTCTATCCTGAACCTCGTTGTAGAGGGATTTTAATAACACACCAATGGCATGAGTCCAGTCTCATGATGCTTTTCATATGAAAAAATTTAACCATTAAAGACAAGAAAAAAGAAAAAAATAGTCAGTCAATAGTAGTTGAGGTCACAATTTCATCATTTATCTTTCCACCAAGTAAAATTAAAACAAATTGATAAGCAATTATGAGCATTAATTACTTTGAATCATGTCCTCAGAACTTGTACACCTTTCTGGAATCATGTCATCAAATACTTATTATTCCTAACCGTACAGGATATGCACTACCTAGATACTAGATACCATACCTCCAATATCGATAAATTATAAACAAGGAAAATAAGACAGAACATGGGTAAATAGTTAGGACAAAATGGACACAAGCATAGCACAAGAGCAACATACCTTAGAATCACACATATCACCAAACTTAAGAACTATATAATTTGTCATTCGTGATGATGGCGGGACAAAGTTTGGTTTGTTCTGTTCCACCAAGCTTTTTAAATCAACACTACATTCAAAAAATGAAAGAGATAAAATAAATCAATATTGATATACATATATAGTATGAAGCAACAACAGGCCATCAAGCAGGTAGCAACATTTAGTTATCCTACCTGAAAAATCTGCAACATTACTTTGTCCTAACAGTTCATGATTTTACCACTAACTGGAGAAGACATTCTTAGTTATCCATTCATCTCAAAAAAATTATAGCTTTCTAATGACAACAAAATTAGAAAAACACACCCAAGATCATGCTTCTTGAGAGGCAGACAATCTTGATATCCAGAGTTATTTAACTATAATTACAACTCTACAAGCATAGTTCATGAGAATTAACAATGAGCACTGTCTTGGAGAACAGAAGGCACAACTTTCACATTTAAAAGTAAATGCCAATTTTAGCCAAAAGAATGAAGTGACTTGTACTGTAGTTACTGCATATTACAAAATTCAAAACTACATTTGTGAATGAGAAGGGTGGGGCACATTATTATAGTCTTCAATGGTAACCCATTGAATAAACTTAAAGCACTAATCAAGACTTTAAAACAATTGCAGCCACATTGAAGCCATTGCAGGTACATACCAATGCAGCCAACTATTTCTTTTACTAACTATGTTTTTTTGTCCCTGAAATCTGACTATGCATTGATAATGCAAAAAACACTTTTATATAGTCATACAATTACACAACACGGTTGATATGAATTTGAGGTAGCTAGAGTAAAAGTCCATCTCAGGTTTGTAGTTTAAAACTCCACACTAGGTCAGGAGTCAGGACTCAAGCATAAGCAAAATTAACAACTATCACATTAATTAAGAATAGTAGTAAAGTTATTCTTGTTTTCAAACAATAAATGAAATATGGTTTAGGGAATCGAAATTTGTTTACATAAAAGTCCACCAATCATTGCCCCTTTTTTTCTTATATTTGAGTCTAAAGGGACGAGCATTTTTTTTTTCTCTAGTAATAACAATATCAATAATAATAACCAAGATCAACTACGAAGGACCGAGACCAATTAACCAGTCCTCCACGCTCTTCCTTCACATTCACATTTTCTTGTTTCTCAATTTCAAATTACAAGAAAAATAAAATCTAAGTGAATAAATAACGAAGCATACCAATGAATTGGGGGAAATGATAAATACCTAGTAGAGAAGAAGAAGGCTCTGACGGGAATACAAGGCTTGGTGTCTTGGTCGACGGTTCCGTCATCGGGGCTTTCGGCGTCGACCTCGGAGCAGGAAACGGCGTCGTTCCAGTCGAGGGTGGGGAGGGACGAAACGCAGCGGGGAGCGGGGGTGGCGAAGCGGCGCGAGTCGGTGAAGGGAACGCGGGATGTTGGGGCAAAAGAATGAGAGTGAGGGTGAGAGTGGGTGATGAGCGTGGTGAGAGTGGTGAAGGAAGAGGAGCAAGAAATGGTGGTGAGCGAAGAAGAAGAAGAAGAAAAAGAGGAAGATGAAGAGATGAGGAAGGAACTAAGGCGCAAGGCTCTGAGGGTGGAGCTGTCTATGGTGCGCCACATCTTCTGTTTTCGGAGGCACAGACAGAATGACGCCAACACCTCTTCAACTAACCCTCTTTTGTTATTTATTTACTTCTTATTTACTTATTTATTTATTTATATTGAAATAACTGTCATTTCTTAAGTATATTAGTTATGTTTTTTTAAAGTATTCAAGAAAATTTAAATTAAGCCTTTAATAAATAAATAAAATTATTTAAGACTTTCTTACATATAAGAAATTTATTATAAGTTGAAATATGCTATACAGTTTAAAGTATTAAAAGATAGTAGGGATGGGCAAAATTCTGAATCTTTAATAGGTTTCTAAAGTCTTTTTTTTTTTATTTTAAGTTTAATTTATTTAATTAGATTTAAATTGTATATAGATAGTATAATTTGATGGATTTTGAAAATTTAAAGGTCACTTCAATGAAATGTTAGATTGGATTAGGTTAAATAATGTAAGACGAGTTTGGATAAAGACTAACTCATACAAGGTTGACTCAAATTGTGTTTAAATCATGTAAGATGAAATCATTCTCGGTTCAAAATAAGTTAAATTGTGTCAATCAAAGTCAACCTAAATTAGGTCATACTCATTTTAAGTTATGTTAAGACAAACCCTAATCATGTTAGCCTGAGCTAGACTCATAAGTTAAGTCATATTTAAGTCAAATTGGTTGAAATAAGCCTATATCAAGTTGGGTCGAGTAGGACCCAACATAATCTAAAACCAGCATAGTCAAACAAGATTCAAGTCAAGCAAAATTAGGTCGAACCTAAATCGGACTAAATCAAAACCAATCCATATTAGAATGAGTCAAGTTGAATCTAAGACGAGTTAAGCTGACAAGTCTAGGTTGAGTTGAAACAAATATTAGTTGTGTCTTGATCAACAAAAATATTCTTTCATTAGTTAAGAGTGACATGTTTGATCCTAATATTGATAATGTCTCTTATGAAAAAATATGAACTCTCTAAAGTTACTTTAGAGAAAAATCCTAAATGAAACATGAAAGCGTTTGATGAGCATGCCTAAATAAACTTGTTCACATGGAGATGTGTTTGAATCCTTCAATTCTATAAGAGTTCCAAATAAACAAACAAATCTCATTATTAAGGAGATTTATAAGAAAGAAAGAAGACAAAAGGAGAATGTTTAACCTTCAGAGATCTTCTTCTAGGTTTAGATCTCTCACTTCTACAAAATAGAAATTAGAATTAAAACCTGAAGAGGTTACTATTAAACGTAGTCATAAACATCCAAACATAACAAAGAATCTTCCAAGAAGTCCAAGAGAAAGGTTAAAAATATAATTATGAGAGTATGCCCAACTGTTTAAGGACAATTGCTTCATGCACCCGTACATTTGCTTCCTGCACTTCATCAGAATACGTGAATGAACATTTATATCCTTGTTAACGAAGACAAAAGAGGTTAGGGTATTTCGGAAAATATTTTCCAGAAGAGACTGGATTGTAGGGGTGTGAAATGCCTTACGGAAAACTTTTTTCGTAAGAGGTTTTTGTACAATGGACAACGTTTTCTGTAAGAGGATTTTGTATTATGAAAAATATTTTTAGTTAGAGGTTTTTGTATTATGGAAAACATTTTCCGTAAGAGGGTTTTGTATTATGGAAAACATTTTCCATAAAAGGTTTTTGTATGATGGAAAACATTTTCTATAAGAGGGTTTTGTATTATGAAAAATATTTTCCGTAAGAAAGTTTCGTATTATAAAAAACATTTTCCGTAAGAGATTTTTGTATTGTGGAACACATTTTCCTTAAGAGCTTTTTGTCTTATGAAAAATATTTTTTCGTAAGAGATTTTTGTATTATAAAAGACATTTTTCGTAAGACATTTCACACACCCCACAACCCATTCTGGAATTTGTTTTTCTAAACTCATTTTCAGGATACGAATACTGCAACAACCTTATACCCACTCTGCACCTCCTACGTGAGGCGAAAACAGAAGCCATTTACCTCCTACTCACGATAATGCTACCGGAAAAACTTTCTTTGCAACACCCACCACCACGGTCGCCGGAGAACAACGTCTATACCACTTAACAGAACATTGCACCATTCTCCTTTTGAATATTCTAGCAAAAATGTTTCTGACATTACGATATTATGATGGGATACAGGAAGCAAATGTAGAGGTGCACGAAACAATTGCCCTGTTTAGGATCTTTAAAGTGAAGCCCATGTCGTTATAGTCCAAAACCTAAAAAACAAAAAAAAGGTTATTTTAAAAAAACAACAATAAAAACAAAATCAAGATTCATAACATGAACCAATTATTGAAGAACAACATGAGAAAAAAAAAAGTTTCAAGTGTTGATAAAGAAAAACAGGAAATCTACTTTATATCCACTTTAATTATTCAAAACTATTTTGTTCTCTCTGAAACGTCAATTAAAAAAAATTATCCCATACATTCAAGTTATTTTATTACAAAATATAAACAAGATAAGGTCACATAAATATAAATATATATATATAAAAGTCTACACATTAAAAAAACTCACTTCAACTCAACGTTGTGTTCAACCTCATCATAATCTACGTCACTCACTTCAACTCAACGTTGTGTTCAACTTCATCATAATCTACGTCTTACTTTATATATCAAGAAATAAAAGATATTAATTTAATGAGAAGTTCAGACCAAATGCATTCAATTTTAAGAAAAATCACAACCTTATAATACAAAGAGCAGGCCATAATAATGGGTACATTTGCATATTAAGCTTACAACGTTTCTTCTTCCATCCTATAATAATCAAGGCACACCCTTCTGTTATGTAAAATTTAAGTTCTAAAACACCTCTTTCGAAATGAAAAGAAGATACACCTTGATTTTTATAAGGTGCCTAATGTTAGCATATTAAGGTTATACCTTTCATTGGTCTTGGAATCACAGTACAAGTGTACAGTTCTTAACATCTTAATCTAAAAGGACATATTCACTGGAAGGGTAAATAAAGAAAATATTATTCAGGAAAAATGTTCCTTTGGTAGACAAGTGGTAGATCCAAGGGCCTGAAGCCAAAAATCCTAACAAGCCAGAAGTCACAAACCAGTTGCATTTAAAAAAAGATATTTACATACTTCAATAAAGGTCTCTTACTTTAACAGCCCTCTTACACAAGGCAACAGAGTGTACTAAATCACAATAATGAATACAGAAGTTACTGGTTTGCATTGCAATCAATGCTTGGCAACATTATTGAATACAATCATATTTGAGGAAATCAATAGAATATTATAGTGTGGATACATGTGGTTATGATTTGTTCAGTCTCATCAAATCTTCCAGAAAGCAAATAGTGAAATATGCTTTGTTTATAGTGGTTTGGCCCCACAACCTTGGGAAGTTAATGATGAGTTCTGTGGCTGAGCCAGTGCCAATTATTGGCACAATTAGTATGTGTGCTGGTTGGAAGTGTGGCTGATGAGACAGCCAGAAGAAGAGACGAATCCTGATGATGCTGCATTTGATGGCAAAGGCCTTGAGCCATTGCTGCAAAGATGTGAAGCCAAGTTGGAAAACTTCTGCAAAGGAACACTTCTTATTCTGTCATCATTGCAGAGATGCTGCCATTGCCAATGTAAAGTAGTTTTACTTAGTCATCCAATCATAAACTATTATAAACAAATATTAATTATCTTTAAAGTTATACTGACCCGCTTTTCTTTATTGCTAGACTTAGTAAGAGTTTTTAATTAGATTCCTTGTTTATCATAACTTGAGCCTTCAATCTAACAGTTGAATGAAAGGAATATCAACTAATTAACTATAAAATTTTATATACTTAATCTGCTTAATTAAAAAAATTATTTAACAGTGGAATTGATGAAACTCAACACAAAAAAATATTGCAACAAGAAGGGAAGCAAATAGTAGTACCATTGTTCCTATTTCCTCAGGTATCTTACAAGCCATACATCCAAAGGAATACTCTCCACCAAAATCACAATTCTTCAACTTTTTAGAAGATGGAGAAATCCCCAGGCTCAAATCAAGATCATGGCAAGTGCCTGCTTCAATTAAAAGTGAACTTTCATGAGTGAATGTTCTAAAGCACAAATGACAATAGAAAAGAAACAAAGCAGAAAAGGAAATTGAGCACATCATCAAGAACCTGCTATACTGGAATTTGCAATTATTTTTTCCTTATAGGTAAAAGGTCTAAAACTGGCCTCCACTTTTCCCTCATCATACTTGATGGAAGACTTGGGATAAAATCTGCACAAAGAAAATATAAAATGAAAAACTCTTTTGGATTACTCCTTATATTATATCTACACAGTTTCATACAAGGACAATAAATTCAGTATCCCAATAAAGGACTATTGGAGATATGAGATTAACAATATAATTAACTAAATAGCAAGGCCACATGAAACATTGCATAGAAGATATGAATAAAGTTTGAATAAGGCATAATGCTTGAAATAGAAGTTCTCACGTCTTGCCAAGAAATGGTCCCATTCTTGGTTCTCCCTGACCACCTTTGTGAAGAGCTAATGCACCTCTGTATGTTGTACTCCTCCTCGACATTCCATTGATTTGTCGACGAAGTACGAGCACAAACTCTTCCTTACTCAAAGCTCTCATCTACAACTCAATTAAATCATGAATTAAATTGTGACAGAAAAATCAAATAAAACTGATGGCCATAAATGCTTGTTGTTCAATACCTGCTTCAAATCCTCCTCATAATCTCTCAAACTGAAGTTTATATCAGCATCTACTCCACGAAACTTAATAGCAGCCCTATCGTACGCTCTGTGCAGAGAACAATATCAAGTTTGTGAGCAAGTGTTACAGATAAATAAACCAGAAAAAGCAGTTGCAAACAATGCAGTTTTGGCTTCAGTCAAAGTGCAGTCCTTACCTTGCAGCAGCTTGAGCAGTGTCAAATCCGCCTAACAAAAATCAAATTAGGCCAATTCAGTAAACCAAATATACATATACTAAAAAATAAATCACCACATAAATAGCTTCCAAGTAACCAATTTGAATGAAAAAAACACCAACCAAAATAAATATCAACTTACCCAGATAGACCTGCTTCCCACAATCCCTGCACCCAATAAGAGCAAATATTCAATTATGTTAGTCCAGACCACCAAACAGTTAATGACAGCAGGGACAATATTTAAGATTACTGCTTTCAAGGGTAGTTAAAAAATTTATAGGCACATGCAACTACATTTATGGTCATATGCACATCTGTGGTTGAAAAGACCTCCAAAACCATGTCATGAACTATAATCACAAAAGTTTTGAGCAACCATCTTCAACCAATTGGAGCTGCAATGTCAAGGTTTTTTTTGGGTCTGTCACCACTTAGTTACCACAATTGTAACTGCATCAACTACATTTGTCCACAATTTTCTACAATGCTATGGATCATGTCAAAATAGTAACCGTGACAACAATTTAAAACCTTGGTACTAATAGACCAAACTTAAAACCATAACATCTTGGACTACAAATTAGTTTTTATGATCTATCAGGAAAATATATTGAAACTAACATCTTGGACTACAAATTCAACATCATAAACCATACCAAATATGTGACTCCCATCTACCAGTCCTGCGGTAGAAGGTGACACCCCGGTATTGCGAGCTGCGAGACCTTGGTCCTCTCCTATTTTTCCTCACATGAGGTAGCTTCTGCTGTACGGTTCTCAGTCCATTTTGTCCATCTGGCTCAGGAAAGGACAGGTTCAACAATTGAGTCTTCTCCCACAACCCCGATTTCAAATCAGGCACTCTTCCTCCTTTATCATAAGAATTCACAGGGAAAAGGGTCCTTGTCACCATCTCTCCCTTTTGTGCCATGTTCTGCTCCTTGTTTCCTTCAGTGGCAGCATCAAACTCTGAGCCACCCCTCTCTTTCTTCAGTATGTCAAAAATCAAGGGAGAGGAATTGTTTGAGGAATCTTCATCCGGAGGATTCCACACAGAGGAGTTGGAGGTCCTGGAATCTGAGATTTCAGGTGGAAAATTTTGCAGTTTCGCCCCCTTTTGAGTGCTGCTTGAGCCAGCATCAGCATCAGCATGGTTGATGTCAACATTGAGATCAAACATAGCCATGTCGTGGAAAAGCTCTCTTCTTTCACCAGCTTCTGGCTTCAAATCTCACTTTTGGAAGAGTCTCATGTACTTCCTACTGCAGTGAAATGAAACTCAAACTGAGAGAGAGAAAGAGAGGACCCTTTAAAAGTTAAGCACAGCAGAAGAAGATACAAGACTGAATTGGTGAACCTATAAAGTATCTGACAGAACTACAGATAACTGAAATTAAGGTTAGAGGAAGATATGAGAGAGAACAGTGGATAAAGAGAAGAACAGAAGCTTGTTCCAAAATAAAAGGAGATAAAGCAGAAGAACCGGTTGAGACTGACTCAGAGACGTGATTTACCTCAAATGCAAAGATATTGTAAACAAGTGCTGCCTGTGAGAACTGATGCACATGCCCTTATCTTTTAGATAGAGGGGTAAGACGCAGGACCATAACCTTGGACCTTGTTTACATTTAAGATATTGAATCTATTTAGTTTTAATACAATTTACTAGATGGTTAAATTAATAGAATATGTTAGCATAATGCTACTGCATAATTTTATACCTTTAGAAGAAATTTGATAAATATCTTTGTCTTGTTTTTGTTGAATCATTTACTATTTGGCCACAAGTTTGGTCTGATAAATATCTTTGTCTTGTTTTTGTTGAATCATTTACTATTTGGCCACAAGTTTGGTCATATAATTAAGCATGCTTTCAACCACCTTAAAAACAAGAAGATAAGATTTGAGAAAAAGCTAACGGGGCTTACGAGGAGGAGGGGGAACTACATATAATACTAAATGTAGAATAACTAAGCATATAAAATAGAAATATTTGTTATATGTCCCACAAAAAGTACTACATTAGATAAACTGATATGGAGCAACTGTATTAAGAAAAAAGGCAAGTATGATGTTATGTGATTCTAAAAGTAACCAAATGAATACATAAAACAAAATCAATGAGATGAAGTTAGCCATAATGTATGTTGTAAACTAGATATTTTTGTTTTCACTCTTTTGCATAGATTTTTGAGTAATGTGAATGAGCAAATTTGGTGGGTGCAAGAAAAGCTTTACACATGTGTGAATTGGTGGATGTGGTTGAGGTGGTTTTTGGCATACACGAAAAGGCAATGATGGAAAATTGGACCACAGGGCCCTAATGAATGGAGTCACTGTTTTCATTTTGGTCCATAAGGCATTACTCAAAAGGATATAACTCCTCTGAATCACACATTTTTACAAGATATATTATATCTAATTATAGGGCAGGCAATATGAGTAAAGAGACAGATAGAGTGGGCTATCACCACACTTAATTCCTTCGACCTTTTTCTCCATACGCAGCCTTTAATAATTGCCCTCTGCATCTTCTCCCAGATTCTATATCACTCAAAAAACATTTTTCTCTATTTTAAGCACATTATAATTTTAGAGACCTTTAATTCAATTTTGTTATACTGAATGATTAAGATATTTTTACTTTTTTAATATCCTCTTATTATTTGATTTCATTATTGGTTACAAGAAGATGCAGAAGAGTCATTACTTCTGTATGTTCTGTTATTTTCATCAATTCATGATGGACAAGTTGAAAGACAGTGACACTACAAAGAGATTGAACAAGTTAAGTTAATTCATGGAAATTTTTCCTAACGTAGTATGGATTCGATTTTTGTTCTTCATGGCACACTTTGCGAAATATTTACACACATAGATTTGTTTTTTATTTAGGTCAAAATTGGATGTTCGAAATGTCGAATTCTATTCTTAGATTAACTTATCTGACATTAAAATATAGTCGGGATTCCGTTTCCAGATAACTAAATTCTGAGCTAGTTTTTTATTTTTTTTTTTACGTTTTTGATTTATTAAATTATATAAAGGAGAAAATTTTGAGAAAAATAATTAATTGAAAACAATCGGTTAGAGTAAATATTAAAATTAATTTTAATAATAATAATAAATAATTATATTTAGTAAATGTGCAAGATTTAATTA
>Ga0123340_1001089_pt1 | contig 21600 bp, 15 predicted proteins | sample SirMexnodulemix_FD_89961 | JGI IMG/M metagenome (GOLD analysis project Ga0123340, IMG submission 89961) | Root nodule microbial communities of legume samples collected from Mexico - Siratro Mexico nodule mix | ecosystem: Host-associated > Plants > Roots > Nodule | place: Mexico: Nepantla...
CCAATCTAAAACAAATTTATTTATTTATTTTATTTTGATTAAAACACCCACAAAATTAAATAAATTATTTTTAATAATAAAAAAATGGTATATTTTTACCCGGACAAAATCGGGTATTGACACCTAATACAACAAGATAAAGTAGACTATCAAGAAAACTCAATCCTGTTTTTCACACCTAAATTAGTCAATCTATTAGAACAATTATTACTCTCTTTAAAGACATCCATCTTAAAAGTCCATAGCACAAATTTGTAGATATTTACTTCATTTACCTTTAAGAGTCCAAAGAATGATATGATCCGAACCAAATGCTTCACTAAACAAAGAAGAGTCAAACTCTAACCCAAAATTTTTTAAATCCTTCAAGTGAGCACCATTTATCACCTTAGGCAACACTCAAGTTGGTCACGGAAAAAAAAAAAAAAATGTGACCTAAAGGTAAAAAAGGTCACACTTTTGCAAATATGGCTTATGAATCATAAGAGGCTACGAATTTTGGAGCATGAATGTTTATGTCATAGTTTTGTGGTGTGGGCTTTAAAAAAAGAATAGAGTACAATAAAAAAAAATATGGCCTAAAATAATAAAAAATGGTCTAAACTTATAGAGTATGAATTATCAAAAGTGGATAGTTTAAATCTTGACTTTTTAAGTTAGCCACAGACAAATAAATATGGCCTAAAGGTGGAAAAATATCATACTTTTGCAAATGTGGCTTATAAACTACTACATACCATCTTTTTTTAGTAACAAATGTTTAAGCCACAATTTTGAGACGTAATCTTTTAAAAAAAGAATAAACCACATTAAAAAAGTGTGACCTAAAATAATGAAAATGTGGTATAAACTTATAGAGTTTAAGTCATAAATTGTGTATAGTTTAAACTACAATTTTTTTCATGTAGCTTATAATCATGAATAACTAATAAACAAAAAGGTGTGACAAAAGAACTATCTTAATTTTATAATTAAGATATTTAAAACTCTTAGGTTTATTATTATTATTATTATTGTTTATATTATTGTCATTATTAATATTATTATTAATATTACTATTAGGACTACTCTTAATATTATTATTATTATTAACCTTATTATTAATATTATTAATACTATTAATAATAATATTAGTCATAATAAGAATAATAATAATCAAACTATGAGCACAAAGTTTTTCTGATGTAGTGGTTCTATGTTTTATATGTATTTATAAAACCTACATTCCATTCCCTCTTGCTGGAAAAGCGTAAAGATTGGCAGAAAATTGTGGCCTATGCTAGCACGAAGGCTTACTAAGTGATTTGATGAAGCTAATAAAATGACGAAGTCTACATAGATTAAAGCTTGCAAAGTGGTTTGCTTGAAGCCATCATGGAGGTTGATGGAGTTTTGATCTAGGACTTAGGTTGGGGGTATGTGTGTGAGTGTGGTTTTGGTATAAAACCATGACTTGCATGAGATATCATTCAAAGTAAGCTCCAAAATTTATTTTGCTTAATAAATGAGGTTTAACAGATTTTGAAAATTATTTTTTAAAAGTAAATCAGAAAACTATTTTTCAAAAATCAACATATTGGATTTTCTAAGTCATGGAAAAATCAATCTATTGAATGATTGATACAATCGATTGAATTTTTTGACAGTTTTAGAAAACAGTTTTGTCTATATAAAGGGTGAGCGGTAATTGTAACATAACTTTCACAAAATTCATTCAAAAAATTTCCAAGCGAACACTTGTGTCTTTTCAAAGAGAGAAAAACGTGCTTACACCTTGAGAACTCATTACATTCGATTTTCATCTAGAAAAGTCTCAAGAACTTTTGAAAATGTATTTGGTTTAGTTCAAGAGGGGGTGAATTGAAATTTAAAAGATTTTTGCAGTTTAAACCTTTGAAAACAATTTTCACAACTAGAAAACCTTTAATGAATCTCAATGAGTAAATATATGAGGTGCAATGAAGAAATAAATTGATGTCAGGCACGAATGAATCAATTTATTTTACTAGCAAAGAGCAATTTACACGACACTCACTAGAATGAAAGTTCTCACAACACCTTATGCAAACCAATTTAATACAATTTTATAGAGTAATGTTTCACTAAGAATATATCACACAATGTAACCAACAGATTACAATGCAAGAAGGAATACAAATGCTCAAGTTGGAAAGTTTATGATACTAAGACAAATCTGAATCAATACCAACCAAGAATATCAAGTCCAATGTAACTATATCAAACACAACAATTCTGCAGTGACTCAATATAAAGATAACTCAATATAAAGATGATCAATGCCAAAGATTAAAATCAGATATTAAAATTCAATTACTGCAACAATTTCAGTTTTACAAATTATGCAGAATGCAATTTGACACACATCAGTTGTGATTTGAAATCAAAATCAAGAACACTAACTCTGCATAAGAATCACAAACCAGTTCGCAACTTGAAATTATTACTATATCACAAAACCAGATTTCTTTTTCTATTTCAGAGATGCGACAGACCTTTGTCAAGCCAAAGATAAATCCAAATTCAAATTACAATGAACAAACCCAAATTGCAGTATAGCAATTAAATCAATTATGCTTCAAATTATCAAGAATCAATTCAATTACCAATTAGTTACAGTTGCAGCGCAAGAACAGATCAGAATTGAAAGAGAAAGGTCATGAATAACAAAACACAGTCAATAATACTGGTTCACACTTCCTCATGGGCTATTTCCAGTCTCCTTTGCCCCTCAAGAAAAGAAAATTTATTAATTTCAATCAATTGTTCAAACACAATCAATTACACAATTCTTACTCCCTGTAAGAATCAAATACCCACTGAATTGAACAACTACTCCCTGTAGTCCCACTCAATTCAACAATCACACACAAGGCTAAGACTTATAGCCTAAAACAATACAATCTTTCAAATGTTTTACAAATTTACAATCAATCAACACATATCTTAATACAGAAAGGGATCAAGAATGATTAAGAAAAGACTTCCTGATTGGCGCGCAGAAGAGGCCTTTGCAAAGTGATGAAGAACTCCAATGGCACAATGTTGGTCAAGAGTTATTCTTCAAGAAAAAACCCCAATTGATTTTGATCAAGAAATTCTCAATTGCCCAAAGTGTTTTTCACAGTATTCTCAATAATTGATTCTCAATTTTTGTTTTTTCAGTGAATTGCGCATGTTAGAATCCTTGATGTTTTTATAAAAGAAGAGCTCCAGTTTTGTTTTTTCAAAATCAGTTATTTTAGTTCTGCCATGCACGAATAAATCGATTTCATGTATACTAGAATCGCTTTATTTTTGTCCAGTGTAGTGTATTTCAAACCAGTTTGAACAAAAACTTAGCTAACTCTTTTGTTTAGATTTTTAATCACTTTTAGACCATTGTGCTATTGGACTTCTCCTCAACTATGCATAGGTTCTTTGCCAATCAAGCTCACACTCACTCACACTAGACCAAAGCCTAAAACTCATCCAATTGCTTGCTTGCTTTGTCTTGTTTGGTTTGTCTTGCTTGGCTTCATCAAATCTTTAGTCTTGTGAGAGTACTAACAACTTTATTCTTGGAGCCTTGCATTGAGTAGATTTCGTGTAAGAGTGGTTCTGAACCAAAGCTAAGTCTTTTATACTAGTTTTAATCCATTTGTAAATTGTTGAGTGTAGAAGTACTTCTGTTTTGTATTGCTCTTGATAATTCTTGTACTGTGAGTAGTTTGGGTTACATTTTGCAGTGGGTTGTAATCTGTAACAGTGGTGTTTGTACCCAAATTACTAAGGTCTTGAAATTGGGTTTGTGCAGTAGGTTTCTGCATTGTTTTGACTTGTTGTGAGGTACAGTAGGTTGTTTATTGTTGAGAGCAGTGGTATCTTGCGGGGTGCAAGGTGTTTTGTACTGTGTGAACTGATCTTTGTGATCATTTGCAAAATACTTTCCATCTTTAATATTTTCCTCATTTGCCAAAATTTTGAGAAAGTTTAATTCACCCCCTCTTGAACTTGGCCTAAACTTGTTTTTCAGCCTATTGTATCAGTCTAAGGCAACAATTTTGGAAAAAATTGTAACCTTAGAGTAAAACCCACGACAACATACTCCACAGTTTCAAAACCGTACCCAAACCATGACCTAAAGTTTAGTCCACAGTTTTTAACTTTAGGCCACACTTTTTGGTTGTTGCCTAAAGTAAAAAGCGTTATAGCATGATCTCATTATAAAGAGCTTGTTGAATACCCAAAAAACCAGAAAAAAATACCACATAGCCGCCACAACTACCCTTAAAAAGACCTGAGGATATCGGGTGGTGATGGTACAGTTCATATGATACATTACCCTACAATTTTTTTTACGGTAAACTATGGACCACTCTAATGGCTCAGTCATTAGTATTTAGGCAAAAACTTCCCACACCCCATTAAATCGGACGCGCACCTCATCATAGACAAAAAAATACGAAATACCCCATCTTTAGCTTCTGGAAAATATTTTCTAGACTGAAAAGTATTTCCCAAAATATAAATTTACATTCTAGAAAATACTTTCTTAAAATACATTTCGAAATTTTTTCTCCAAAATATAAATTTTATATTTTGGAAAAATATTTTCTAGAATATTTTCAAAAAGTATTTTTTAGAAATATAAAATTTATATTTCGAAAGAGTTTTTCTGAAATATATTTTCTGAACTTATTTTTGTCTGAAGGTATTTTTGAAATTTTTGAAAAGTGATGCAATAAGTATTTATACGTTTTACCCCATAACAAAACAAAATATAGAAACTAGTTAAAATGTCATGTAAAATACAGAAACTAGTTGCATAGTTATCATAGTTAACATTTTTCATTGTTCTAAAGATTTAGCATTTACAATGTCTTAAAATAATTTATGTTCTAAATTTACTATGTACTAATAATTTATTTTTCTATGTTGTCCTGCATAAATTACTTCAACGTTATTCATTGGAATAAATGTAATGTATTTATCGAGAGCGAAATTATTTTAGTAAATTTGTGTAAAAGATATATATTTATTGATATTCTTAATCTATGATAAAACGTCAAAGTGTATGTAATTTATGACAAAGGGATTGCAAAACTAATGGAAAATTAAACGAAAAATATTAAAGGTAAAGATAAATCTCATAACTAATGTTCATAGCTAATACTTTTTTCATTTTTTAATATCAATACTAAAAAAATAGTGCGCGGGACTTATTTATTATATAGAGTTTGTAATTATTCATTTTATATATTTTTTTAAAAGTACCATCAATTTAAATAGGGAGAATTCACTGTGAATGAAAAATTCATAATCGAAAGTTAGATCCACGGGAGATGGTTAACTAGATTATTAGATGGAGATTAATTATTACAAAATTAAAAAATAGTCAAACGTAAACAATTCAATTAAAAGGAAGAGTAATAAAGACACACGTAAACAATTCAATTAAAAGAGAAAAGATAAGATTGAGAAAAAGCATATAAAGTAGGTAAGAAGAGAGGAAAATTGAGTACTTGGGATGAAGATGGATTTTGGGGTGAAGTCTTTAGTCTCTAACTAAATATAGTATCATCATGTGTATAAATATTGAGAAATAGTGTTTTGTTATTCAACACGAGAGACCCCATTTTTTATGATCAGATATGTTAATAAAAATTTCAACAAATAAGATCAATAGCATGATATTTATTAGCTTTACCATGATCTCTTTATCAGCCTGCACTGCATCTCCATCTGGATTTGCTGCTCCCAGGCCTTCCACATTCAGTATCTGGTGCAGAACTGGAAAAACAAACTAACAAAAGAGGTCTTTTTTATGCAGAATCATATCTTTTTTTTTTCTAAATTTTATGTTTTATTAGGGGAGAAAATAACACTAGTAATGTAAAAGAGAAAGGAAAGTTTTTGTATCAAATCTAGTAATGTAAAAAAGAGATATTTTTTATGCAGAATTACATCTTTTGTTTTTGTTTTTTTAATTTTTATGTTTTATTAAGGGAGAACTAGTAATGTAAAAGAAAAAGGAAAGTTTTGCATCAAATGTAGTCTTTGTGTAGAAAACATATTTTAGGCTTTCCTGGGAGAACTCTCAAGACTGGTTCTTTAATTAAAAATAAAAAAAAAACTAAACATGGTGCATTAACATACTGTTATTTAGTCAACATATATTTTATTTTGTGTGAAAATCTTTTTTTTTTTTTTCTTTTTCTTTGATTGGTTCTCTCGCACTACTAAACCAAACTACATTATTTTGGATGTGTTTGAATTTCAGTTAAAAAATTCAAATCAGTTTTTATCTGTCTTTTAACATTGTCTTAATATGTTTGATATTTTTGCTTCACATCCAGTTATGATACTAAAAGTAAACCAGTGTAGTCACTGAAAGTGAGGTTATTTACTACTACTTTCACTTTTGGAATATATAATAAAATCTTTTTATTGATATGCTTTGTAATCAAACTAGTATCCATTTCCACTGTCACAAACAATTCCTTTCCAATTTGTATAAGAGAAATGTTAGAAATAAATACATAACATTAAGCAGAATAACAAATTGAGCTGCTATAATGGGTTCTAAATGCATGCTTAGTAACTTTTCTTCACTATACAAGCTATATGCCGCTGTTAGAATCAATCTCATTCTCATTTTATTGTGGTATTCTCTCACACAGGCACTTGGTTGCCACAACTTGTTAAAAAAAATACACATCTTTGAAGATTAGAAATAGCTCAAGCGAGACTCTATGGTGCGTCCATTGGTTTGACGCCTAGGTGTTCCAATCTCACAAGCATTGACTCTTGATGCAAACCTGAGTGAGCATAGTGACTCACCAACTGAAGAAGGATCAGGTGAAATGTTCACAAACATTAGTGTCTTGGAGTCTCCACCTAGACATGGCTGTTCATCCATCATGTTCAAGACATTATTGTTAGATCATATCGAATCATTCAAGGTAAGCAACAAAGAAATCATCAATATTGTAGACTGAAATTTAGATAAGAGTTTAATTGTCATGCACATTTTTAACTTTCTATATAAAAATTTATACTATCAACCAATCAAAAATCATCCCAGAAAAGACTTTGAAGACTGCTATTATAAAAGTTAACAACCTTCCAATACATGATGATATATGATTAGATGACAGTGCAAAATCTGATACATTTTGATTAAGTTCTTCAAAAGGGCCATGTGAAAGAACTATAATGCATTACCTGAAGCAGATATGTAAGCTTTGAGTTTCTGAATGGAACATGGTCCTCCTTCTTGGCTAAGGCGAATATAACATCACTCAATGATGATAAACTTTTGTTGATTGCCTGATTACAAATCAAAGAGTTTAAACCATTTGAAATCAAATAAGCACAAGAGAAAGTGAAAAGCACCATGGTGTTACATACTTGAGTTTCTTTCAAGCGGTCCCCAGTTGATCCACTCTTCGAAAGACGCTCGCTACCGGCAAGATCAATGAGATTCAGAACACCTTGTACTTGTTGGTCAGTGCTCTGGAAGAAACACAAAACAGGTTGCATTGTGTTGCAAGTCAGTGTGTTTATCAATGGTTGACATATACAGAACATGGTTGCCATAAGAGAAACATCTATACCTCATTTACACCGTATATTCGAAGAGTGAATACAAAATGACTTCTTGATGATTGTTCATTCATCTGGGTTTTTCCCACGGATCTAAAAGGAGATAACCAGAAAAAACACCAATACAGTTAAGTTGGACATAAAAAAGCTAAGTGTTGTGTCTTGACTACTAAGAAAAACTAAATCAATATTTTGTTGCACCGAAATTATGTCAATCAAATTATGTTACACCAAACCAACCGCTCATTTTCTTAATACATCAAGAAGTGTAGGAATATGATTTAGTCACGAAACGGAAAAATGGAAATCTCATTTGATGTGTCTTATTGAGGTAATCATAATAAGTAATATGTTAGACCTAACAATGCATAATGAAATAAACTCAGTAAATTTGTTACCTGCTATTTGCAGCTTGATTTAAAAGAAATGCAACCTCTTTAGCACTTTGAACATCCACTACTGTAAGATCTGAAACTTGTGTATTTCCGTTTGCATCATGTTTGATTGTATATTGCTTTCCAGGAGTACCATTTTCCACTCGTGTTGTTGTAGATATCAGATCTCGAATTGTTTCATTGTATATTTCCAACATTGACAACTGCAAATTTTGCAAGGAACGCCTTATCATCATCATCATCAATTCATCAAATTGTTAAAATTTATACTCATTGCAGTGATGTGTGATTTAAGAAATACAAATTTTCTACCTTACCTGCATTTCATATTTCCAGCCTTGAGGTTGCTGAGACTGCTTTGTTTGAAATATTTGTTCTAATGAACGAGGTATCAAGCCCTTTTCCTCTGGATGTCCAGGCCTGCCCATCATTGTATAGGTTTTCCCTGAACCTGTCTGACCATAGGCAAATATACAAACCTGAAAAGGAAAAAAATATCATCATATTGCTCTACATGCATGTATAAAAAGCATACATATTGATTTACAAATGAGTATACAAGAAAAGCAACATCCAACACCAAATCTAACTGATGACATGTGTCTTCATACAGTACAGATAAGTCAGAACCATAGAATCACAAGGCTAAGAAGGGGAATATGCTATACAAAATAAAAGTGAGCATAAAAAGTAAAGGTTTTTAGAATTATGTTCTTCCAAAATTGACTAGTAACTATGAAGAGACACCAGAAGAACTTTAAAACTACCTTATAACCATCGAGAGCACTTTGTACAAGCTGTGAAATTTCTACAAAAACTTCTTCTTGTGATGCCTCTGGTGTAAAAACTTTATCAAATGTAAAAGCATGCTTTTGGCCTAAGAACAAAAGAAGCGCAACATGAGTTGACATTCTGGCAACATAATATAATTCAACCATGAAGAAATAAAAGTGGTTTCAAAAACATCATCAACAGATATACCATTTTGGGCTAGGTCAATGGCTCGTCCAGAAGTTTCCATTGATGTTGGATAACTGAAAATCTTGCCTTCTGTACTACAACTTTCATCAGCTAATAAAGGCCTCACTCGACAGAATACACGAATGTTCCCTTTTAACTCCTGTTAAAATGGAGATTATTAAGGGGTTGTGTTTTCTTTTATTATTACCAACAAATATTTTGATTCAGTCAATTACCAAAATGGTATTATGCAATTTTTTCCGAAGCCTCTCCCCTTCTATAAGTTTATATTCTGCATCTGCCAAACGTCTCTGTAACTCACTTACAAACTTCTGTTGCCCTTCAAATTCTGTCCTTGTCTCAAATGCAGATATATCAGAAACCTAACAAGGGACAAATACAACAAATTAGACAGATACACACCATAATGCATATGTCAAGGACTAACTCTCCCAAGCTTAAGTTGTTAGGGACAGGCTTATGGATAGTTTTATATCTAACAAGTTCCTAACGCAAGATCATTTGAGCTTAAGCAAGGACAACGCATAAATTCATTCTACCCTAGATTAAAACTAATATTTTTCTTAATATTAGAATAGGGGCACCCATGATCAGACTACTGACAACTTGACTATAAAGGTTCTGCTAAAGAGCCCACATTAACTAGAAACAAGGTCAAATTATAGTATATAAAAGGGTATAAATCATAGAGTTGATCTAGACAAGTCAGTTTTATAGAATTGAGTTAGGCTTAAATTCCACTATTTTAAGAAGTTCAAATACCATATCAATGACTAACTATCCTAAAAGCTTAAACTATTATGTAAAAGTTCATGAATGATTCTGGTCTATATCTAACAATATATCAAATGGCTTTACACCAAATAGTATACGCCTTTAAAAAAAATGCCTTGATTACCTCCAGTTTCTTCTCAGCAGTTGCTAGCTGCTCTTCCAATGCCTTTATCTGATTATCTTTCAAAGCACATTTTACCTGGGCAGGAAACATCTGATTATCTTCTCAGGACTCAACAATAACAAAAAGACTTTCTATTTAATAAAAATAAATCGCGTATACACACCAACCTCCAGGTCATTTGCTTTTAATGTCAAGCTGTCCAGTTCAGTGGAGGACTGTTTTGTAGATTCTTTAATTTTCTGTAATTCAGAACTTAAAGTTTGTACTTGAGACAATTGCCGATCTCTCTCATCTCTTACTTGCTGCAACTCTCCTCTAAGAGAAGAAACTTCTGTAGCCAAGACATCCTTCTGTTTTATGGCCTCTTCTTGAGAAGACTAATAAAAGAACCAAGAAAACTGGGTAATATACCAGTTGCATGACAAGTAAGAAACAAATATAGAACCAAAAATACAGAAAATCAAGTTCAATAACTATGGTTATAGGAAATTTCCTCGAAGATAGTTATGATAAATCCAATGCCTAAAATTAATATAAATAAAACATTACATCAGCTCTTAAAGCTCTGCAATGAACTAATCCTGGAAGGATATTGGCAATTTCAGTTCTTTAATCCTTCCTAAGAGATATAGCCTAGTCATTCAAAAAGCCTATAGAAGAATTTCAAATGTAAATGATATGTATCAATATAGTCTACAAAGATTCATCTAATCATCCAGTTGGCACTAAAGAATGAATAAATCGTAATATTATCCCCAATCATCTATTCATATTTTCAAAAATTGCAACTTCCACATTTTAGTGCTCATCACAAGACTTATTTTATGTTTCTACAAAGATAAAAAGTTATATGTTTGTGTATGTATATGTATGTGTGTGTATATATAGTTTACTTAAATTCTTAGTTGAAACAGTTTCTTGTGAAAGAAAACTCACAACTGATACAGTAAGTTGACCCCTTAACATGGTGATGTTCTCCACTACAGTAGCCTTCTCTTTCTCTACGCGTTTAAGTTCATCTTCAACTGATGAAAGCTCAGAATGAAGTTTTCCATTGTACTGTTGTAAGCTCGTTATGTAATCCTGTAACCGCTTATACATTTCATTTAGTGATGCTATCTGCAGAAGTGCACAGATGGGAATTTATTTATCAGCACAATGCACACAATGATTGAAAAAATTGAGGAGAAGTAGAAAGAATCAAAGAAAAATTCATTGAATTGGAATTGTAGAGTTGTTTTACCTTCTGATTTGCACTTTGGATTTCTCGTTGAGCTCTTCCAAGGTCCTCTGACAGAGTACTATGTGACCTCTCAATGTCAAGCCTAGCATCTCTCTCTTTAGTAAGAGATTCCACTGCAGCCTTGCATTTTTAAAGATCATAAAAAGTTTAAGAGTTTATGCTATACATTTCCTTTCACTATGTTTGTTTTCAAGTTTTAAAATCCAATTCACCAAAAGATCTTTCTTACCGTCTTCTCCGTTTCTTCCTTTATCAGTTTTTCTTGCAAAGAAGTGCAATTCCTTCTCATTTCCGTAATAATTGAATTTAATTCTTCCTCCTTGATTTTAAGCAGCAACTCTATGATTCAAAGCATTTTAATAGTCAAAATCAACAAGGGTGTTTAATAATTGAATGTGAAGAAAATTGAAAACTAATCTTACCAATTTCTATGCATTTTTGCTGGGTCAATTCCAGCGAATTCTTTAACTTTTCCTGCTCTAGTGAGTAGTACATCTCAAGGTCTTGGAACCATCTGATACAAACCTTAAGCCTTTTTATATAATCAACCATATTTTCACATCTTTCCTAAAAATATAAGAGTTTGACATTAATATATGAGTAATCAAGCAATATTTCAAGCAACACTTTGTACCATGTAAATCAAACAACACATAAAGCCATCGACCCTTCACACTTTGATCACAAATCCAAATATCAGAACAATCAACACAGTCGACAATTAAAATTCCAAACTTCAACAGACCTTATAATTAAATCTGTCCTTTCTCTTGGCTCTCTCATTTAACAATGCTTCCACATCCTCTCTTGTGAACTCTATGGCACCATAATCCGATCCAGCATTGCTTGGAGGAGCACTACTGGGGCCAAGATCGTGGCCACCGCCATTGACAACTGTGAAAGCTTGCCTTGTCATTCCGTTAATAGGAGTGCCCACCATTTTCTCAGCTCCAACTCTTTGCTCTATGTTGTCTAGAAGGATCACATCACCCTCAAAATTCTGAAACCTCAGCATGAAAAAAGACGAGATTTTTAAGCACGTGATGCAATGAAATTGAAGAACAAGAGCAACCCATGATTTAAACAGAGGTGGAGATTGGAAATACGAATATAGAAATGGGAAGAAACAAAAGGGTACCTTTGAAGGAGGTGGAGGTGTGGATGTGAGTGATAATGGAGACCGGTTCTGGTATTTGGTGACCATTTTGAAGCACAAGCACTTAGTTAGAGAGGTATATGAGAGAGAGTGTCACTAGTGTGGGGCCATGGATTGTTTTGAAAGATAACAAATACAAATATATCAAAAACTGTTGCTTTAGCAGACAGGAAGATTGATGATCCACAAACACAGAGAAGAGAGAGAAATGAAATAGTGTGAGAGAAGAAAGTAAAAAAAATGAAACTTTTATCATGTGTGTCTTAATGCTTCTGCTTTAAATGATGATAGATTACATGCTGTTCCATTTGTTACTCTGTTTGGTACAATGATGAGTGAGTTCAAGTTAGTTTAGATTTCACAGTCTCCTTTTGAACGTTCAAAATTAGCATAAATTCTCTGATTACAGAAAATTATCAGTTTTGAATTTTGTTCTAAAAAAGACTCATTCCTTGTTGTGCATATTCAGAGGAGTTTATATAGGCGTATCAGAATGTAGATTTTGGTTATTTCAAGAAGTTGTGTGAGCAAGTTTCAAAGGATGATATATAGCATGTTTTATATGATAATAATTTAAGGATATTTATTAAATTTTAACTTTGTTCTATGGGGTTCACGTGTAGTAAGATTGTTGTATGTAACAATCATAATATTAATCATTATAAAATTTCTTGAAACTTTTAACCATTGAAATTTGAAAATATCAAACTTAGATCCAAGTTCTTGGGCAGTGCTTTTGTCTATTATCATGCCATGATATGATAACAATTAAACCTATTACAAAATTCATTATTTATATAGTAAATAGCAACTATTGAAAAGTAATGTTTTTAAATATTCAACATTTTTATAATAGAGTTTTAATTTCACATAGACCTTTGATAAAATTACATAACAAAGAGTTTATGGGGCAAATTATAGATAAAATAACATTCAAGAAAAAAATACCAACCCTTTCTAGAAAATTTATTCCATTTCTCTCTTTTACAAAAAATATCTTTGCTTCTATTAACTAGTATACTAAACATCAATTTGACAAGACATCTAATTATGGAATATAAGTTAGCAACCACTTAGGCGTGAGATTCAAAAGGAACCTATATACTAATTATATAGTTTTGAGTTGTTGCATCTAATTCTTAAAATAATAAAGAGCAAATTGCAAATGCTATGTAGCTATAAAATACCCGAATAAATGTATAAACTATATATAAAAATTTTCATAGTTTTATACCTAGCATAGTGATGAAATAGTATAAAAAATGCCAACAAAAACGATTATTTATACTTCGTTAAATATGATATGTATGGGTTGGATTAAACAATGAGACTTCAAGAAATTCAAAATTTTTGGTTATGAACATGGTAATCTACAAAATTGATAGTTTGGTGGAATCAAAGCTACCTTAAAGAATAAGAAATGGATGCTTTAACATGTAAGAGTTATTGAACTATGTTGTTCCTTAAATTAGAGCATCAATTCATACAAACTGAACTTACGATTTACTAAACTACATTACACCCTAATTTAATTTTTTTAACATCTATTTAAATTGAAATTTGATAAAATTTAGAGATTGAAGTGTTGTTTTTTGTATAAAATTGACAATTAAAAAAAGTTGTGATAGTCTAAAAAGCAATTGAGTTTGTTTTTTCTTCACATATGTCATTAGTTTTTGAAAATAAGAAGGAAGACTTTTACAAATAAATGTAAGGCAATACACAAGACAACTTAATCTACCTGCAATTTTATTAAGACAATTTGTTTTAAACCTTTTCTCTGTTATATATATTCAAAATAAAGGAAATAAATATGTTGAAAACAATGGTTGCCGAATGTTTCCTTTTAATCAAACTTCCCTAGCTATCTTCAAGGATATTTTTTAGTAATGTAATCTTTAAGCATAATTATGCTATGTACATGAATTTAGATAAAAATGTTCGGTAAAACTAGATAGATCCCCAAAATTATAAGTTATTACCAAATCTCCAAGATTTCCACTTTAATATATCTTACAAAATAAAATAAGAAAAAATAATATTCATTATTCCTCCTCTTGCTGCACAAGGATCCAACATTACTTCATCCAAATCCAAACGTTAGCCAACATGCTTAGAACTAAACAACTATTTTCTCTGTTGCTTTAGGTTGAGGCAAAGAATTTTCCAAGAAAAAAATAGTACCCAACTTTCTGTGCCAGCTTAGTACTAGAATGGAATATAGAGTGAAAGCACATCACACACCACCTCACATGCTGTAAGTAGTTGGTGTTTCCATTCACTTCTTGGTACTCTGCAACATTCTGTGTCCTTTTCCTCTGACCCCTTTACGAGGCTTCTTCTTCAGCTATGCTTACGGATTTGACTCATCTTCTTCTCCATGCACTAAATAATAATGTTATTGTAACTAAATAAAATAATGGCTAATAGAAAAATAACCTTTTACAATATAATCACATACATATTATGTTAGTTTCAGAATTAATTTTATATTTATATGTCCAAGACTTTTTACTTCTTGTTTTTGTTTATGTTGATTTGAGAATCGAAATAAAATGCACTCCAAAAATCGATATAGACGGGCTTTTTTTTATTAATGTGTTTACTAAGCCTATGCCACTATACTTATTAACACTGCTAAACTCATCATTTTTCATGTTAATGTTAAGTAGAATAAAGTTTTAAATTTTGATGTCACAGTCTCACGTGATGCTCAGATCTTGCCCTTTAAAGGTAGCAATTCAGTCTCAGCTAAAGTTCCAAGGGATCAATCAGGTACCCTTTACTCTTTTCTTAGGATTAAGTCTAGGAGCTTAATTACTTGTTCTCTAATCTCTAAAAATGGATATAAATCTCATTTACACAAATCTCATTGAATAATTTTTCAGTGAAAAATTTAAATGTGTGTTTAAATCTTACATTAATTAAATAAAAAAATTAAAATATAAAAAGAAACACGCGTAAATTTATTATCTTCGAGTTTTGGATTATGTAACTTTTAAATTTAAGAGATAAAGAAAATGATACATAAAACAAAATTTTATACTATGTTACTTTTTGAAAGGTAGTGAGATTTCAATCCAACATTTTAGATATTTAGTTGAATGTTTAACCCAACATTAATTACTAATTTCTCAATTGTTATTGGTTAAGTATGTAATAATCACTAAATTATTGATGTATGGTGTGATGAATTTTGAAGCAAAAACAAAGTCATGGATTTACCAATAACACCTCTTATCTTGGTCACTTGGGTGTGTTATACACAAAGGTGTTGTGATCTACCAATCACAAGGGATTCCTTAATTTCAAGTAATTAGCTAATAGATCATAAAGCATTATTTTTAGTTGTTCCATAGTTGCTGGAATTGACCAGCTTTTTTATTTATTTCATTTTATAGATGAGTTTGCACATGATAACCTGAATGCGACTAAGTTCTTGGGCAAGTTCAATAGTGGTGACAAATGAGAGAGTAATGAATTCATATGAAAAAATAGAAGTGCTTTTATGGCCTTAGACAAGCACGTTCTTTCGAATAGTAAGTGACAAAGAAAATTTAGTTTATTTATCCACCGTCTTGAAAATTAAAACAATTCTCAAATTTTTTTAAATTATCCTATTTGCTATGTCTGAATATCCCGAGGAAGTGACTTAACGATAAAAATAATAATTTGCCGAGTTCTAAGCGAACCGTTACACTTTTTTTCGTTAATAACCGTTATGTATTTGAATTTTGATTAGATTAATCATTTGAAATCATATCATTAGGGAATAATTTTTTAATTTTTTAATTTAATAAATACTTGTTTGAAATTATTTTAGGTAAACTTTTTAATAAAAAATCAGCAAGAAAACTAAAAGAGAATATTCGTCTGGTTTCTGTTTACTCATTATTTAATTTTTTTTAAATTTAAAAGTTCATGGTTTTTCTTGATCTTAATAAAATGGTTATCATTTTTGCAAGTCCCAAAACAATATAAGGTGTTATTTTCCTTCCACTCAAATATAAACAAAAGTATTTAACTATATACGAATTAAGAATATTAATTAAATTCGTTTTTTAAATTTCATAAAAACTAACAACTTTTTTTAAAATATCCTTAATCATATTTATCAATAATGATGTTAAGATCTGCATTTCAACATATTTTAAAAGTAAGAACATTAAACAGATCAAATTAAATAACATTTATTTATAATTGGATTAGATCAGGCAAACCTAAATACTTTTCATATTCAAGTAATAGTAATCAAAATTTGTATGTATTAAGTTGGCACCAAAATTTGAAAAAAAAGAAAAATTAAAGGATACTATCATTTGTTAACTGTGTTCTTTTTTGTCATTCTAAATCAGAATCAATAGTGTGGGGATGTAGCTCAGATGGTAGAGCGCTCGCTTAGCATGCGAGAGGTACGGGGATCGATACCCCGCATCTCCATTTTTTTTCTGGCAATTATATGCGATGATTATTAATTTTATATTCTGTTCAATTGTGAGAGCAAATTTAAAGAAAACCTAGTCACAAAACATTTCTGAAAAAAATATTAATTTTTAAAAATGAAACTAAAAAAGAGTTAATAACATTTAATTATATATTACACCATAGATAAGTGATGTTGCATCAAACTCTTAATTTAATTAATCACGACCTTGAAGCACACACCCATGTGAGGTGAGATGCCGGTGAGAAAATTTTTATTTGACTTTTTTTTTTTAATTTTGTTGACTATTTTTTTTTTCTTTGTTATTATATTGTACTTGGTATAAGGTTGAAACAAGCAATAATATAAAAGAAAAAAAAAAAAAGGAAACAAGATAATGGTTCCTTTGTTTGGTAGTACGGAATGGCATGTGGAGGAAGAGAATGAGTAAGAATAATAATTAGTGTAGAGATGGAGGCACGAGTTTGAGTTGGATGAGAATGTTCCATTATTTAATACAGGGTATGTAAATGATTGTAAGTCGATAATAATATAGTTTCTGAAAAAACAAAAAATTCGATTTAATGTGTAATATACTATAATTGTATCATGTGGTTAAGCTTTATGAGATAATTTTGTAAATAATTTATAATGTTTTCAAAATGAATAAATATTTAAATTGATTCTTGAAAAAATGAGGGTACTAAATGATAGGTTTTTAGTTAAAATTTCTACGTAAATAATTTTTTAAAAAATTTACATACTTATTATTTTACATTAAATATAAAAAATGTGTCTTCTTATGAAATATTAAATATATATAAATGACTTAAACGTAAAACAAAAAAAAAAATGAACTTTTGAATGATTATGTACATGAAAATTTTCAATTAGTGTATTAACTCTTAATTTGATATTTTTAAAGATCAATTTATGTATTAACTGTTAATTTGACATTAAATATTATATTTAGTTATTATTTCAAATCCATTGAAACAAGATTGGTAGGATCAATTATCTTATTTTATATATTATTCTTTCTAAATTTTAAAGTTTGATAAGAATTTTATCTTAAAACACGTTTTAAGAGTTAAGATAATAATGTGTATTTAAATTATTTTTTATCTTAATTTATAAGAGGTGTGAAGCTATAAGACAGTATATAAATAATTATGATTAATATAATAAATTGTAAAATTCAAATAGAAAAATTGTCATTTGTGTAGTAAAATATAATTCTTAAATCTACTAATAACTCTTATACCTACTAATCTACTTGGAACTGTTAAGATAAGAATCAATACAAATTTGGTTTTACACAGCTCATCCTCAAAACATGCAAATGCAACTAATTACTATTTCAACCAAATTGGATTAAATTGCTATTGATTTATGATGTGATGCATCATAATATTGTTTGTTTTCATGCTTATAAAGTTTTAGGATGATTATTTTTTAAGTTTGTCATGAGGCTCACATTCAAGAGAATCCAACAAATAAAAAAATAAGCATGTGATTATAGTTTTGGTGACCAATATGATGTTTAAATGACAAGAACTCACTTTGTTCATTGCATTTTGCTTTAAGTATTATTGTGTGAAACTGTTCTCACATGTAAATCTTTAATTGCCACAAGAATTTTCGCCCATCCATGGGGCCTCCATCATTATTCTGTCTCCAATGATTCTATTTTCTTCCATTAATCATATTCTCAACATTTACATGAACTTAAGCGGTTATTAACTATTAGCATTACTTAAGTGCTTTTTCTTCATTTTTCTTGGAAAATTCCAACAATTATTTACTACTGAAAAATATGTAATTAATAATGTTTTTTAATGACAATTATCAGAATCGTTGTCAAAAAATAGTAATAATAATTTCGTAATTAATTTTAACTTTTTATTATAAGAGGGGAAGGATTGTTTATATTGCTGTTATCATGTTAACTTATCATGATTAAACATGGAATTCTCATTATATGTTTTTGTATTGATACAATTTTATGTTATTTCACTGTTTTTTCTCTTCTAGTAAAAGGTATTGAGAGATATTAAATTAGAAAATTTTGTGTTGTTTATAGTGATAGTGTAGATATATATTTAAATACCTAAAAATACTTAATATCTATCATTTTGTTTAAGGATAGTGGAGTAGTGAGTCTTGTAAAATAAGATTTTGAAGTCTACTTGATATTTAGATAGTTAATCAATTGTGTCATTTGACTTGTTAGTGTAAATATTGTGTCTTTATAATTTATTTTAATAAAAAAAAGAGAAAGGCTAAAAATCATTGTATTAAATTTTGAAAGATTCATATTATTTTGGTAGAAATTTATAATGTGAGTGACAAAATTTAATGTTCATAGTCTACATATAGAATGTTGATATGTTACATTAATTTTTCATGACATAGATATACTTATATACATACGTATATGTAAGTATAACACTACTAGAAAATTGTTGAATAGTGACTGAAAAATTCGGTCACTATCAGTGACTGAAAAATTCGATCACTATCAGTGACCGATCAGTGACCAAAAAATTCAATCCTAATTCGGTTACTGATTCGGTCATTGATTCCAATCACTGATTCGATCACTAATTTCAGTCACATATTCAATTATACATTCGGTCATTAATTTCGGTTACGAAATTGATTACAAAATCGATCACAGATATGTTAAAACATATGTACAAGAAGGATAATATGTGAGAAATAATTCTTAGTTAATTTCATGAAGAAAATGAGATTATAAATAAAGGCTAGAGAAGGCATGAAGGACACACACTGCTGCATAACATAAACTCTAGTTTTATTTTCTTTTGGAATTCTTGTGCTTTCGCCATCAAAGACTAAAATCCTTTGGGTTGATTCTCTTGTGATTTAACAATGAATTTTGAGGTTTCTATTTAATAAATTTTTGTTACTTGCATTCTCTATAAGAGTTGTGCTATATTGTTGGTCTTTTTGAAATATGTTTTTGGAAAAGTATTTGTTTTCAAAAGCTTGTTGAGAATTTAATTATTTTTCCTTCATTAGAGTTCTTGGTTAATTCTCTTAGTCTTAATCAATTTCTTGTACGCTTAGTCAAGAGATAAAAGATTACATTTCATTGAGTATATGCTTGGAGACGAGGTGAGATATTGAATATATCAGTAAACACTTGTTTTGTTAATAAGATTTGTTAGATTTGATTAACGCTTGTTTGATTTAGTTCAACTATGTGAAGAGAATTGAAGGATTCTAATATTAAGAAAACCAAGGAAGAATTTGCTGTGAAAGATCTTAAGAGTTAACCTATTTTATTTATTATTTTTAAATAATCTATTTTAATTTCCTGTACAACAATCCTTAAACCCCCTCTTTAATTTACTGTTATTACTAACTTTCTTTACTGGAGATAAGTTTTAAACATTGATTGACTGAATTTACTATTGGATTTGTTGGAGGACAACTTGGGATTAACTTTTTCTTATCTATACTATCATCTCTTTGGTGTTAGATGGTTTAGCACTGTATTAGGCAACCAACACTAAAATTTTTTTATTTGCTCATCAATCCATTTTGTATTGCGAACAATGTGGTTGATTGATTTGAACTGTATTCTATTCTTGTTGTACTCAATTATTGGAGTGTAATTGGGCACTACGGTGGGTTTCTGTACTAGTGTAACACCAGCTGAAGGGTTCAGTGTGGTGAGTTTACTGCTGGGAGTAGTAAGTACTGCGAGGAGCAGTTTGTAACTTGCTGGGAGCAAGGGTGTAAAACTGATCTTGGATCATTTTAGTGGAAATCTTTGCTGGTTTGGCAAAGGACTGGACGTAGCCCTTGAGGAAGGGTGAACTAGGATAAAAATTCTGTGTTCTTGCTTTTCTCCCTACTCTTGATTGCTTTTATTCAACCGCTGTTATCATTTAAATTGATTGGATTAAAATCTAATCATCTCGTTGATTGTATTCTGATTCTTGAAGAGTTCAGTAAACTATTGAATCTTTAATACTTTCGCTGTATATTCTGAACATCTGTTTACTGAATTGTTTACTAGACAGTCCAGAACTGTGTAGTTAATTGATTTTATAAAGATAATTCATTCTCATTCTTAAATCACTTTCCAGTTTTGCAAAAATTTTTAAAGTTCAATTCACCCCCCTCTTGAACTCGGTCCAACCTATTTTTTACCGTTTGTAGATATTCCTTGATGAATATCCTAGTATTGTGGGCCCATGTGTGATTCATATGTATATGCATCTGCTTCTAATGCAAAGAACTGAAAGACTTTGTGTGATTATGTGTTTTGATGTTAAATAGCATAAATTAATATTTTGGGTTTCTTATAGATCCTTTCAGTAGCTTACCCCTTGTGTGATGTGTAAAATCCCATATTTTTCATATAATAGAAATTTTATTGCATAAAAATTTATATAATAAACTTGGATATAAAATTCCATACATTCATCATGTATTTCAAATTATACTTCTCCGCATAAGATTTAATAAAATATCTTTGTAAAATTACAAATAAAATAAAATGAAGCTTCTCCATCACAATTTACTGGGACTCACACCACCTGTCAAATTCGCTGCTCCCGTGTAATATACACGATCATCGCAGTTTTAAAAACAAAACAAACAACACACAAAAAGAAGGGCAAGCTAGAGAGTTTTCAAAACAATATATATTTTCATGAATTAGATTTCTATCTCAACAAAACAACAACAATTCAATCTTTCATAATTCATCTCACATCATACATACACTGACTCACAAAAAAAGACACTAGACTCTCTACTTCCCTACTTCCGGAAGACACTAGTGCATTGAGTTAAACTCAAGAGGTGTGCACCTATCATATACCATCCATCTGTTCCGATCAGCTCATATTTCAAATCTCG
>Ga0123340_1001092_pt1 | contig 21567 bp, 23 predicted proteins | sample SirMexnodulemix_FD_89961 | JGI IMG/M metagenome (GOLD analysis project Ga0123340, IMG submission 89961) | Root nodule microbial communities of legume samples collected from Mexico - Siratro Mexico nodule mix | ecosystem: Host-associated > Plants > Roots > Nodule | place: Mexico: Nepantla...
ATTTTTTTTTTTTTTTTTTTTTTTTTTTTTTTTTTTTTTTTTTTTACATTTTAATTTACTTTTAAGAGAACTGACTTTTTGTTTTTACATTTCACACAATTTTGTTATTGTTTTTCCCATCTTTTAGGCCCATGCTATCCTTCATAATTCTTCAATCTTTCAAATGTAAGATTGAGAAAATTTTCATTCATGACTTAGAGGGTTTTCAAGTGAAATAAAACTATTTAGGAAACTGGATACAAAGGAATTATTAAAATTCAACAGGTTGATTATTTAATCCTAGACTTAAATTAAAACAAATTGTCTTTGTCGTTTCCAAAGTTTTGTTGAACAAAGTAATGAAATAGAGATTCAAGTGATGCTAATCACAATTATAAAGTGATGACACTAAATATAATTTAAAAAAAGTCGAACCAATGTAAAATTCATTGGTATTTTTTATCTGTCTTTTTAACTCTCCTTCACTTTTTTTTATTTCTTTAAACTAAAATGTCTTTAAAATACTTCTAAAAATATGTTGACTAATTGAATAAAAAATTATTGAAAGTGAATTATTTGTTGTTAAAACTTTCTGAACTAATTATATTTATTTTATTCCAAAAATTTGTCAAATATCCGAAGGTTAGAGTTTGCATTTATAACTATTAATGTTTTGTGCCATTTTAATTTTTTATGTTTATTATGTAATTAATTTAATAAATATTTACATAAATAATTTTAATTTGGGGGGAAATTAACGAGAGAGTTCCTTTCCATTTCGTTTTGAATATAAAGATATTAATCTTCGTTTTTCAGACGAACCTATAAAAATGAAAACGGTTATAATCTAAACAGCAATCTTCATCATCAGTACTCATTAACAGACGCGCCGTTGAAGTTCAGAATTCCGGCGAGCCATGTTTTTGCTCCGCGTCCACTCGGTGGACGCCGACCACCCTCTCGATCCCCAAACCATCTTCCAATCCCATTCCCAATCCAACAACCCTAAATTCAGGGAACGGAGAGGCGCACTCCACTTGTTCCGAACCTCTCGCCATTCCTCCCTCCCAACCCAAACCTCCCCCTCCTGTCTCCTCTTCATCCTCGCCGTCCCCAACTACCTCTCCTTCCACGACTTCATCCCCTTCTGCGGACCCCACCTCGACAATTTCGACCACCTTCTCTTCATCAGGTTTCCTTCGTTTCCACTCTCTCCTACCCTTTCATCCAAACCCTAACTAACCATTCCTTTTCACCCTCCCTGCAGGAACGACGGGACCGAAGATCGCTATAGCGTGTTGATCACGTTTGCCGATCAGTTCGCCGCCGATGAATTTTACAGCTATTTCAATGGCCGGAAATTTTCTCCCGCCGAGGTGAGTCAATCTTGATAGTCTTTTCGCTTTTCAATTTTGTTTTCTGTTTCTCAACATTTCAAATGATGATCAAAATTTAGGCAGAGGTGTGCCATATTTTGTTTTTGCAATCTGTGGAGTATTCGGAGTATGCAGAAGTTGCTGGGACTCCTCCTCCTGGTTGTACGGAAATACCAACTTGCCCAGTTTGTCTTGGTGAGTTTAGAGACTTTTTTTTTTTTTTTTTCTTTATGTGTTTTCTGTTTGTCCCTGGCAATGATGTGAGGAATTGGTTATGGGTTTATGTATCTTACTTTTATTTTAATGCTAGAGAGGTTGGACCCTGATACGAGTGGGATAATCACAACACTTTGTGACCACTCATTTCAATGCCCCTGTGTCTCCAAGTGGACGTACTTGTCTTGTCAGGTAGTTACGTTCTTCATACCTTTAAATCTTACTTCATACCTTGCGTTTTGGCATATGTAATTACTGGTGTGTTTGGTAGAGAGGGATGGAATAGATGAAGTGAAAAGAAGTAGGTAAGAAGAGAAAGAAAGAGAAATAAATAAGAGATAGAGCAAAAAACACAGTTTGGTTTAAGAGAAATAGAGTATAAATTGGAAAAAGAGAAAAAAATTGCTTATTTTATGATGTTTTACACAACAAAATTGATATGGCTTTGTGAGAATGATTTCCATGCTTTTTCTCTGCACCCAAGCGTGGAGGTTTTTAGCCATGAACCGCACTTGTTCTTTTAAAGATTAATTCAGCTTTTTAACTAAGGAAAGACACACGGACCCTCTCAGTTATCTTCTCTCCTCATCTCTGTGCTATTCTGTTCTTACCAAATAGAGGGTACAGGTAACAGGTTGTTATAAGTTCCTTATTCTGTAACATAATATCTTTGATGGATTGTCTTTGGAGTTAAAAGTATCTTGTAATTTTGCTTAGACATCCCATCAGTTATCATCATGATATATCAGGATTTCACACTACGTCTTGATCTCATCTTCTCAAATTCATGCATCAAGATGGACTGTAGACTCTTATTGATGCACATTCGGGATATTAAAATCCACTCACTCTATTTCACCCTCAATAATTAAGAATCTGGAATCTATTGTTCATTTCGATTTTCTGAAAAAATGAGGAAGGAAGTAGATTGTCAGGCACATACATCCATGCATATATGATTTCAGATAGAGTGAATTCCTATCAATTGTAATTTGTAAATTTGTAACACAGATGCGCTATTGATATTTAATTTGAGGACTTGTCTCTTTTGAAGTGAGGGTTGCACTTTAGAGAATAGATTGAAGAGTTATAACTATTTATTGGGAAACTAAAGACATAAGACTGAAAATATGATAAGAGCTAAAGAGATTGATTACCTTTCAACAATATCTAGGTAATTAATGCTAATAAGTAAACAAGCTCATAGGTACAACATATAGCAGTTTTCTGATACAACTACTAACTACCTATATTTAATACCTATTCTAACACTCCCCTCAAGCTGGAGCATACAAATTGTATGTACCAAGCTTGAAACAAATCAATTCAAATCAAGCAACCTTAAAGATTTTAACAAATATGCAATTTGATCTGACAAACTCAGTACAAATTTCATGGGACAACAAATTTTCCCGAATAAAATGAGAGTCAAGTTCTATGTGTTTAGTCCTCTCATAGAACACTGGATTTGAAGCCATGTGGAGAGCACCTTGGTTATCACGATACATCTTCATTTGTTGGATCTCACAGAATTTTAATTCTTGAAGAAATTGTTTCACCATACAAGTTCACATGTGAGAGACATCATTGCCCTATATTTAGCTTCGGCACTAGATTGGACAACCACATTTTGTTTTTCGCTTTTCGAAGAAATAATGTTTCCTCCAATGAGATGAGAACACATTACCTTGTAGTGAAACGTCTATTCATAAGAGATATTGCCCAATTAGCATCACAATACCTAGAAATTTGGGTATTCCCCTTATCTTTGTACGACAAACCTTGTCTTGGAGTCTTTTTAAGGTATCTTAAGATGTGGATGATAGCATTCCAATGATCAATAATACAAGGATTTTGCATAAATTGACTAAGAACACCCACTGCAAAGGATAGATCAACTCTAGTAATAGTGAGATAAATAAGTTTCTCTACAGGTCTTCTATATCTCTCCGGATCAGAGAGAGTCTCGCCTTGATCTGCCATTAATTTTTTATTTGAATCTGTAGGGCTATCTACTAGTCTACCATCAGTTGTGCTTGTTCCTTCCAAGATATCTAAAGTATATTTCCTTTGAGAAACTATAATGCCTTCCTTTAATTGAGCCACTTCAGTTCCTAGAATGTATTTGAGACTTCCAAGATCTTTGGTCTGAAAGTGATTACATAAGTGTTCCTTTAGTTGCAAGATTCTAGTAGCATTATTTTTTTTAATAACTATGTCATCAACATACAAAATTAAGTAAACACATTTTCCCAACGAGGTATGACAATAAAAAGTTGAATGATCTGTCTCATTGCGTTCATTCCAAAGTTTGAACAATGTGACTGAATTTTCCAAATCAAGCACAAGGAGATTGCTTAAATTCATGAAGAGACTGTGTAACTTACAAACCAAGCTGAACTCCCTTTAAGCAACAAAACCAGAAGGTTGCTCTATGTAAATCTCCTCTTCAGGATCACCATGAAGGAAGACGTTTTTTATATGTATTGATGGGGAGGCTAATGACATATAGTTGCCGTAGCACTTAAGAGCAACACAATAGTCATTTTAGCTACGAGAGAAAACATATCACCATAATCAAGGTCGTAGATATGAGTATATCATTTAGCTACCAATCTAGCTTTAAGGCAATCAACTTCACCATTTGGCCCAACTTTAATGGCGTAAACCCAACGACAACCAACAACCTTCTATCCAGGAGGTAGAGGAACTAAGTCCCATGTGACCATTATGTCCAAGAGCTTGCATTTCATCAATCATGGCTTGTCGCCATCCAGGATGATCAAGTGTCTCTTCACATTTTTAGGAATGATAATGGAAGATACAGAGGAGATACAAGAAAAATAAGAAGGGGATAAATGGTGATAGCTTAGGAAATTGTAAATAGGATTAAGATTGTGTGTAGAGTGAGTCCTTTTCGAATGGCAATAGGCTAACTAGAATTGTTATTATTAGGAGATGCAGTATGGAACGGAAATGGTGAAGGAATTGATGAAGAGGACTCACCATGTGACACTATACCATTAATTGCATTCAATTATTGGGTGGTGATAAGAGGAGGAGATGGTCCAAGAGTATTGGGCTGATGAGAAGAATTTGAATTATTCGGTGACGTTGAAATAGTGTTAGAAGTAGGATACACAAAGGGCCTCAACTAAAGGCACAGGCAAGACCTGTTGGACAAAGTTAACATCTTGTGTAGAGGAAGAGAAGAACAAAGTTTCTTCAAGAAAGGTGAAACTCACATACATGTAAAATCTTTTAGTGTCAAGTGAATAACATCGATACCCTTTTCGAAGACGAGAATATTCTAAAAAGACACATTTTATAGCTCAGGCTGAAAGTTTATCCAAACCTAGAGAGACATCATGTACACATGCAACCAAAGACTTGAGGAGAAATGTAAAATAATGGGATGTTGAACTTTATTGTCAAGAAGAAGACATTTTATGAGTAAGATAACTGGCAGTAAGAATGGCATCACCCCAGTGATGGACAGTTATATTGGCACCAAGTAGCAAGATACAAGCAGTTTCAACTAAGTATCTATTCTTTCTCTTTGCTATACCATTTTGTTGAGGTGTATGAAGACAGGTGGATTGGTGTAAAATGGCATGTGAGTTTAGAAGAGTGGAAAAACCAGAAGAAAAGTATTTTTTGGCATTATCACTCCTTAAGATCTTGATCACTTAGCCAAAATGGTTCTTGATTTCATCAAGCAATGACACAAAGATATTCAAATGTTCAGGCTGATCTTTCATTAAATAAACCCAATTACAACAAGAATATTCATCAATAAAAATGACAAAATAATGAAATCCAAAGGATGAAACTTGACTTGGACCTCAAATATCAGAATGAATTATAGAAAAGACAGAGGTGCATCTTGACTTTGTTCTTGGTGGAAAAGACGACCAAATATGTTTTCCTAATTAACATGACTCACATTCTATGACTTGGAATTTGCTAAGTTTGGGAGTCATCCTTTTTAATTTTGATAAATGCGGATGACTCTAGCGATCATGTATAAGCTTTGGAGATGGGGATGCTAAACAAAGACATTGACGGATTAGAGCCCAGACTGTAGAGTCCCCTAGATTCATGTCCTTCATCAATAAGTCGACCTGAATTGCATTCTTGTATAACAAAAGAATTTGCATTAAAGGTTATAGATCAATTTAAAGATTTAATTAATTGACTTAAGGAAATTAGGTTAAAAGGACATGTTTTAGGTTCAAAGATAGAGAAAGGGAGATTTGACCAACTCCTTGAGAAGTAACTTTAAATCCATTGGCTAGAGTAATAACATAAGGAATTTTAGGATGAGAAATGGAAGAAAGCAGGGAAGCACTACTAAAAATGTGATTTGAAGCACCTGAGTCAAATATCCATGGAGGTTTGAGAGATGCAAGCTTTTGACAAACTAGTGAAAGGTTGTGCTTGGCTGCCGGACTTCAAAATGAGATATTCTTGAAGGTTGAATTCACCAACAATCAGAACAACAATCTACACTCACATCCAGTGCCAACTGTAAAAGACGGCAAACAGTGTTGAGGAAAGGGAGAAGGAGAGAGGGGCCTCTCAATCAAATCTGAAACTTGAGAAACAAGGGTCGAAATACCCACAGGGAGGTCAGGTGAGGCTTGTGGAGAAGGCCCGGAGTTGTTCAGGTGACAAAAAGGTGGGCGGCAGCGGCCAATTGACCATGGCCGACACCAATTGATGGCAGTACCGGAGGATAATGGTGGACGGTGGTGGACAACTGCGAAACTGGTAGAGTGAGATTGACCTGCTCTGGTACCAACAAGAAGAAGAGCTTGAGAGATTGATTATCTCTCAACTCATCTTTGTTATTTATAGAAGAAAATTACATTAAGAATATCTAGGTAATTAATGCTAATAAGGAAACAGCTCCGAAGTACAACATATAACAGTTTTTCAATAGAACTACTAACTACCTACATTTAACACCTTTTCAAACATGAAGTATTAGATTTTAAACTCTTATAATTAAGTATTCATATGCATGTATTTGTTATGACCTTAGCCATATTTCTATCAACAGTCATAACTTCTGAGTTTTCTGTCTGAAGTGCACTTCACAATCTCACATTAGAAAAGACAAATCCTTATGACTTGTTTACTTTGAGAAAATAATTTCTATTTTTTTTTCTTGTTTTTGCTTTTAGTTTCAAATACCACCTTGCTTTTGAAGTGTTTTCTATTGTTTTATGTCATGTTCATTATGCTGTAATTTTCTGCACCAAAAGCCGTATGAAAGCAGTTCTTTTATTTGGAGTGCAGTTGGAAGGATTGCCTTATCGTTGAAGAATTCTGTTGTAAAGAGCCTTTGCTGTTTATATTGTAGGTTTGTCAATTCTGTCAGCAACAGGATGAGAAACCAACTTGTTTTATTTGTGGAACCATAGATGATCTCTGGGTTTGTATGATTTGTGGGTTTGTTGGATGTGGAAGGTACACATATTATTTCTTATATTTTCACTGATAACTTGTGTGTGAAAGCCTCTAATTAATATAATAAACAATTCACAATTCATTGAATGTGATATGTCATGCTTTTGTTTTGTCGGGTCAGGGAAGACTTTAACACTGAATTTTCATTTTTATCTAGATATAAAGAAGGACATGCTATTCAGCATTGGAAAGATACTCAGCATTGCTATTCTCTTGATTTTAAAACACAACAAATTTGGGATTATGTGGGTGACAGTTACGTACACCGATTGAACCAGAACCAGTCTAAAATTGATGGCAAGTTGGAGGAGATGAATTTTCGCTGTATGTCACTGGAAGGAGATTGTGATGCGTGTGAATGCCGTGAAGATTTAGGAATTAATGGTGCCCTTTTCAACAGCAAAGTTGAAGCAGTATGTTTCTCATAAGTCATATACGCAACTCTTTCTGTCTTCTATTCATGAATATCAAATCCTCCTACATTTTCTCTCAGCTAATGCTCCTACATGCTAAAAGAAAAGAAGTATTCAATACCTTTTTATTTTTCCGAGACATCAAGTGTGTTCATTTTTGCATTTAATAAAAGCATGGAGAGGATTAGTAGGAGGATATACCATCATTTTTGTTTATGCTAAAACCTGCTTTGACAAATTTGCCTGAAATAACAAAACCTTGACATCTAAGCTTTTATATGACTAAAACTGGACACCCTTTGCACATAACCCTTGGTGCAAATACTATTATATAGACATAGGCTCAAAAAGTTAATTAGAGTAGAACATGGGGATGAAATTCTAAATGCAATTTGTATGAAAGTTACAAAATCATTTAATGATCCCATCTCTTGTTGTTTATTACGTGGTACTTGATGTATCCTGTCTCCTTGCGGTTAGCATCTTCTCTTCATTTTTCACTTTTCATTGCCCTGCATGTCACTAATTGATTTTTAAATATGAGAACAGATTGTGGATGAATACAACCGTCTTCTTACGTCTCAGTTGGAGACACAAAGACAAGTGAGTTAACCTTTTGTCCTTAAAATTCTTTCTTTGAGAAATATGAATAAAAAGGAGTCTTTGAATTGGATGTACAGAACTGTAGATTATTTATGACTTCAACTTTGCCTGAAAATTACATGTTCTTGGAGTTTCATTAGAGGGTGTTGAAATTACTATTCATGTTGGTTGGGATTGGTAACATTGAGGCTGGTTGCTTTGTCTTACGATGAAAGGCTTTGGCCCAATTGCTATTGATACTCTCATATGTTGTTGGTTTATGATGCTATAATACTGGTGATGGTGTTTGTGAAATCTTGTAATGTTATACTTTTTTTGTTTCAGTATTATGAAGCTTTACTAGTAGAGGCAAGAAGTAAAATGGAAAGTTCCATGACTGAAGCAGTGGAGAAAGCTGCAGCTTCTGAAATGCAGGATATCCAAAATGAACTGGAAAAGTGGACAGAAGAAAGAAATGCCATTGCTGAGGTAACTTATCCGTTCTCTATTGCATTTGGTTTATTATTTAATTGAATTATCTGGTATTTAGGCATTCTTTCTGACCTTAGGTCAATCAGAAACTCATAAAAAATCAAGAGATTTGGCGAAAGAAAGTTAAAGAAGCTGAAGAGAGGTATATCTGCTTTTATGTGTTTCCATATAGTTTAAATTTGTTCTCTAACAGTAATCAATAAATTCTCACTTCAGACCAACACTTCAGTCTGATACCTTCTAAATTATGATCATGTAGGGAAGCTACATCAACTAAAGCGATGAACGAGAGGGTAATTGATTTGGAGGAACAGGTACTGCAATTAGCTTCGATGATTCTTTGTACAAAAGTTTTCCAAATATACTGTTCTTTGACGCGTTAAATGATATACAGATTAGAGATATCAAGATCTTTCTACAAGCCCAAAAGACAATTGATAAAATGTCAGATTCAAATGGAATCAAGGATGGAACAGTCCTACCTGTGGCTTATGAGCAATCTTCTCCAGGCCGCAGTAAGAGAAACAGAAAGTCTGGTCGAAGGCGGAATTAGTTGCAACCTAAAACAGAAGACTTATTCGTTCGAACTTGTGGTAGTCGATCTTGTTTTTAGGAATAGAAGGACGCTAGTACTTGTTGAGGGCCCGAACACTCGATGGTATATAGAGGCAGAACCAACTCATGGCCTTGGATGCTTGTCTGCATGTTTTAGATGTTGTATAGTTGATGCTTGTAAACAGTTAATTCAACGAATTTCGTAGTCCAAAGCCATACGAGTGATGCCATTCGTGGTTATGATGGTAACTGACCTGGCCGAAATGTCAAAATCATACTTTTAAAAAAAAAATAAAATTCAGTGAATTCTTTATTATTGTTTAAATTCATAAAGATTCACTAAATGATATGAATCTTACTCCATATTTAATGAATCAAATATTATTTCGTAAGTCTACATAAATTTTAACCTGCGATATAATGTATGCTTTCCATTAGATAAAGGGTGGGCAGTGTGATAGTTCTGCTCTAGACAACGAGGGGTGGTGGGAAGTATGAGGTTTGTTGGTTGCTTTAAGGTCTCCACTGATATTCTGTATGACTAATTTCCATCTCCATCGTTCTTTAGTCTATAAACTCCAGAACGAGAACAATGTACCTAGATTGTATATTTAGTGAAACCATTTAGAGCATAAATGGAGAAGTTAGTAGTTCAATAATTTTGCAAATGATGTTTTGCGAATCTGATCTTGTTATGTAAAATTATCATAAATTCCTCATGGAAAGAAGACAAACAAACAAAAGAAAGGGAACAAATAGAAAAAACATGAAAATAGGAGAAAAAGAAAATGCACGAATAGAGAAACTCGAGAAATTTCTTCCTTAATATTTCTTTTATATGTAATTTCATACACGTTTGTTTATGAGGGTGCTTTTAATTACTTTTGTAGTCATCCGAATTCTGATAATTGTTATTGCTAAATCTGAATGAACCAAAAACAAAATCCATTAATGAAGCCATCGTTGCCTGAAACATTCAACCAACTCGTAAATGAATCTTTGCACAGAAGGCAAAAGTAAAACTGAATCTCGGAATAGGTAACTTTAGCTCGAAAAAAAAAAACTATAACAACTAGTTCACTATATATATTATATATATATTAAAAAAATACTACACAAAGAAAGGTAGGACCAAAGGAAAAATAATAATAAGAATGACCCTCAACTCTTCAACACCCCAGCCGAATTTACGCCAGTAATCCTATGTGTCTGCCAGTGCCAATGCCGATGCCAATGCCAATCCCAGGAGCATAAATTGGTTAGGAAAGGTGATTGGTTCAATTGATTTGTACCTAACCTACAAACAAACACCTAGGTTCCGCAGCTTCCCTTTGCAAACCCGAATGGAGGCACCAGGGAGCGGGATCATATGCAACCAAACACACACTCAAAGGTCCTTAGAGAAGAAAGTATTACATCGTCATCTTAATGTGCCATTCATCATCTTTGGGGTTGCTCTGAAACAGCGGCACCTGAAGTACTGCTAGGCCCAGCACCGTTCTCGTTTGGAGGTGGAGTACCCCATTTTCCTTCTGCCTCTAGTGGTTCAAGTACATGTACTCCCCCATCTGTAAGTCCTAAAGCAAATTGATTGGGTTCCGAGGGATGTGCAGCAATCACAACAGGATACACTCTCAAGCTGTAAAAGAGAATTTCATCAGGTATGAAAAAATCAAATATCATCAATAACAGATCTTTCATTACAATTGATAATAAAGCGCACCTTGGGTTGGGATGGAGATAAGCAGTTTGACTTATTCTACATCTTAATCTGAGTGCCGGGACAGTAAGAATGCCAATACTTCCATCCTCAAAGCTTACATATATTGACTGACTATCGCACGAGTATGTAGCATGTGTGATTGGATTATTTTCCCGCGACGAAAACTAATCATACAAAAAAAATGAGGCATAATGTTAAGCTAGCAGATATCACGTTGAAATGAAGAAAGCCAAATAGAGCTAGTAATTAAATAAGCATACAATATATATTATATATATAACTGGCACAAACCTGCTTTATACATTCCAACTTTGGTGCCTCGTATAAGGCTATTTGAGTTTCGTGAACAGCCAGTAAATGTGTTTGGTCTTGATGAAATTGGACCCGAGTATCTGCAAGAGGTGCTGGAGATCGCCCACTGGGCATCTGAAGGAATTTACTTGCTTGCTTTTCCCATCCATCCGTGCTCCAAACACACAACTGTCGACATAAAGAAAATAAGCGATACTTTCATGATTTCTATTAAATAGGATTTTCAACATTACTCTTCCAAAAGCAGTCATTTTAAGAAATCTTTTCACCCAGTCATATACCTTTACAATGCCTATTAATGAAAAGAAAAAAATAGCAAATGACTGTAGTGGAAAGAGAAGACACATAGCAAACATTTCTGGACAGACAAAGCAAAAAAAAAGCCTTTTCTTCCATTAAGGCCACTTCAGCTTAGCAACTAATGACAAAACAGCTAAAAGTTAAATTCCTAACCTGAGAATCAGCTCCAGATGATACAAGCACATTGAGAACGTGAGAAAAGGCAAGACCAGTGATTCTCTTCTGATGACCTTTTAGCTTGGTTTTGACCTAGATGGAAACAAATTGAACAAAAAAAAAAACATAAATGCTAAATTTTTTAAATACCAACAGTGCATGAAACTAAAACTGATATCTTTACGCAGTGTGAGTGGGAGGGGGGACGAGAGGCTAATATCAATTTTTAAACTCACTAATTTATGAAACTTAACCAACAGCTCTGACCTCAATCATGAATAAAATAATACCTCATCCACTCGAACATTATAGATTTGTATGGAAGAGTCATCCATGCCAATGGCAATAATATTGTTGTCTTGAGGATGAAATGCAAGAAATGTAGCAGCTGGTGGAGGCGGCATGAAAGTTGTCATTGTCTGCAGTTGATATTCACAGAAATTAATGTGAGAAATTGCAACAAAAATGAAAGAGGTCAGGGAATGCTAAAATAAACCATCAAAGGGATGCTTAGCAAAATACTTGGTATAGACTGTCCATTTTGGCAATACTGCTAAAAGGTCAAAGAGGATAGGGACTACTAAAATCATAAGCACCACTATGCTGTCTCTCAAACACAACCATACAAATGTAGAAGGAAGGAGTAATAAGGCATATTAGGCTCCAAACTACTTTATAACCCAACTGAAGTAGTCAATTGGTTGGTTTCCCGTTGCCTTGGTTACAAGTTCATAACTAAATTCAGTCTCTTTTGATTGTCATCTCAATCTTAGGCATTCATAAAAGCCTCAATTATAAACACTTTTAATGAGGTATATAAGCATGTGTAATGATCAAATCTAAGAGTAGATTATCTTGTTTATTGAAGGATCAGAAACAAATAACCAGTACATGTATTTTTTTCTAAATAAGGAATTGGCAACAAGACCTATATAACAATTTCATAATTATTACTCCCTCTGTTCCTCTTTTATAAGACCCAAATTAAAAGTAATGTTTTTTTTTTTACAAAACCCAACACATAATGTCCCCATGCATTAACTATTTTCAGACTAAAATACACTTAATTAAATCAGTGAGAAGTTGAATTAGCGGACAGTTAGTAAAGAGAGGACTATTGATAAGGATAATTTAAAAAAAAAAAAGATTATACATACATACATACATATATATATATATAAAAATTTAAGACAGACTTATTGATATCAACAAAATTAACCACTTTCCTTGATTATGGTGAATTAGGTAATTGAATCTTATAAATACGAGTGGAGGAAGTAGAATATAAGAACGTGCAAAATGAAAGCTACATACCTTAAAGGTCATCATATTGAATAGGGAAATCTTTCCCCCTGAAGCAGACAGAACATACGAGTCATTCTTTGACAGTGCAAAACATGACACAGCATCCTCTGGGTTAGTATCACTTATATCATTAGTCATCAACATTCCACTAGATGGTTGCCATAGTTGTGGTAGAAGGTTTGTAGTGGCCTAAATAAGAAATACTTGTTTTAACAATCTTATGGGCATTAACACGTTGAAATGTAATCATAAACAAGTATAATAATGCTCATTACCTTCCCAGAAGGATTCCGCTCATTTCTCTGCCATTTCCAAAGCTTGTGAACAGCATTTGTTGCCAAAGCCAAAATTGCAACCCCCTGATTTGTATAAATTAACCTAGAAACCTGAAACAATATTTAAAAATAGTAAATGTATAACCAGTTGAACGACTATTGCAAACTTGTAATTAGAAGTATACAGCCTAAAAGAAAAACAAAAAAGAGGGGCATATCCCACTAAAACTTTGAACACAACATGCAAGCAGAAAACGTTTATAGGCAAAATATTGAATAATATATTCGTTTTGCTGATATGTTTGTGATTCAATAGGGAAGTAGAGAATGAATTCATTGGTGAAAATACAATACAAGTTTATGCATTGCCTTCACCACATGCCCCAAAAAAGACTGAATATATACGATTTTAGTATCTAACAATACCCTCATTGATGATAGACTATCAGGAAGTTTCAGGGAGCGGCATTGTGACGATTCACTAATTTCTGTCAGCTTCCATATCCTAGATTTATCCACAGCTTCATCAACAATTCTGGGTTTCACATCAGCTAAACTTCTTGTGTCATTATTCTACAAAGCAAAATATAATAATAAAATTAAAACAAGCAGAAAAATAGAATCCTCGTTCTTGAACTGATTTATGTCTCGGAAAACTCACAATCCCAACCATTGCTGCTACTGGAGGAGCTCTATCAGCAAGGCTTGTTCCAACAGTCACATTGGTAGAAGGAAAAGATCCAAGAGTAGGTGCCTGAATTAACATGAAGGATTCAGAAGGATATACTTTCAGAAGATTAACTAAATATAAATAGTTTTACCTTCACAACAGCTGCAGAAGATTAACTAACTATTAATAGCTTTACCTTCACAACAGCTGCAGAAGATTAACTAAATATTAATAGCTTTACCTTCACAACAGCTGCAGAAGCAACTCTAGAAGCATCAAATGTACGATTCTCCACTGTCCGAAGCAGCCTAATTCCTTCTGCATTAGCTAGAATTTTAACCCCATTGTCATTTGTGGAGACAGCCAACAGTATTCCATCCTTGTTAAATCTAATACAGGGAGATGCCTGCAGATTTCAAAGACATGTGTCATTAAATAATGAATTTATCATTAAATGAATAAAACCCAATGTAGTCCTGTAATTACCAGTAATCCACCATCTGCATCAACACTCGTCAACAAGCTTGTATTATCCATGTCCCAGAATTTGATCATAAACTCATCACCAGCAGCCAAGAACCGATTCTTAGTTGTATCAAATTGTACAACACCTACAGATCTCTTCCCAAGACCATGATAAGTACGCCTCACAGCTCCTTCACTTTCATTCCATTCCACTAGATATGATTCTCCTTCTTTATTCGTGCCACATGAGAACAATCTACAGACATAACAAAATTATTAAACTTGTTCATGTATCAAACACAGCAACTGAAAATGTAAGAGGCAAAAAATTATATCTGAACCTTGTTCCATCAGCACTATATGCCATTGTAGTAGATGAATGACCAGGTGCATCATAGTCAACCCTAGAACCCATGTTATCATACAACCATGCCTTTATTTTTCCATCAGTTGCAGTTGAGAAGATGAACTACAGAACCATATCAGAACACAGTTGAAATTTTTATAACACATTTAAAAATATAAATCAAAACAAACTAAAAGAATATTTTGTCATCAAGACCAGAGCATCCAACAATTTGAAATACAGCAGCAAGCACAAGTAATCTTCTAGACAAAAAAAATATCTGTCTATGTAGTAATGCTATTATTGGTCAAGCATAAACAGCTAACCACTATATGGCTCACTGAGAATTGACATATACTATTAATTATATAGCCTGAATAGAACTTGAAATCGTATTTCACACTAATTATTTTGGGTGTGGCAAAGAACTCTCTCAGCTTGAAACAAAATGTGCACAAAAAAGAGAAACATTGATCTGGAGAGGAAATTCATTAAATTAAATTATTACAATTTTATTTGAATAGAGAATTCTATTTTTAAATGCATCCCCACTCCCCCAAATTCAGATTTTAGAGATACAAATGTTCAAGACACCTGCAAAGAACTAAAACATTTACTGCATTTCAATGTTTATCTACACTCTAATGGAAAGACCTGCAGGAGCCAGAATTGAGACTACACAAACATCATCCTCAATAAGACATAACTTTGGATAAGAAATAGTCCACACGTAAGCCCTCTGAAAACTAAAATATTAATAGACAAATATGAATATACTGAGGTGGACTAATTATAGGTTAGACTATGTTTGTCCTTTGCACGTGAAGGCATTTAAGCAAGATTACTATTTCAAAAGTAACTACAAAATTGCTCTTATGTTTTAGTGTTTTTGTCTGGCTGCTGCCTGCACATTTTTTTTTTTTTCTTTTTCTTTTTTTCATCTTACCAAGTTCTCAGTTTAGAAAAATGGACATGAGCACGCAAACACACATACAAACTTGTATAAGTTATTACCTGAATACTTTCTTTGTGATGAGGGCATACAGAGTATACAGGAGCTTCATGACCCTCAAAAGTATACTGCTTTGCACCAGTAACAGCGTCCCATACCTGCAAAAATCCTTGAATGATTAAAATTGGTTTCCACTGATATTGATCGCTATTACAAAATGACAACTAACTAACCTTGATGAACCTATCCTCTCCACAGGTCACAACACAAAGCTGCTTGTTTGGATAAGAAAAAGCAAGATCATTGACACTACCAGTATGAGCTTCAATCTGAACCACAAAATCTTTGTTAATACATATCAAGCAGATTAGTGGCGGGTACTTTGCTTTCGATGTATAGAAAGGACATAAACAGGAACAGATACAAACTTAACAGAAAAATAATGAGCTTATAAAAAATCTAATGAAAGTCAGAGTGACAAACAAACCTCCAGGTGGTTTCTAAGATCATCCCCACCATGATAAGAATATATGTGAACAATATGCTTAGAATAAGCAACACCTGAAATATCAGTGAGGATAAAATCAGACTTTAATTCCTAGCAAATGTGTGCTCGAGGCAAAAAACAGAAATATGACAACACACAGATTCATTAGAACATACTGCAAAGTGTTCCATCAGGACTCCACACCACCCGATTGACTGATGCCGAGTAATCACTAGAAAGAGATGCCTATATAAAAATCAAGGAATTAGCAATCACCAAATGACAAGCAGTCTTCAAAAAACAATACAAAACTATGCAGAATTGACAAATTTCATTTAGAGATCCATACTTGTAAAGCTACAGAGCATGATCCGAGTTCCCAGACTTTAAAATTTTTATGTGCAATCCTTTCACGGCTGCCTATATCCCACACCATGACATCACCCATGTTTGTTCCAACTAACCATCAACAGAAATTAATAAGCACATATACACAAAATAAAATCAATGGACATAACATACAACATACAGAAACGGAAGAAATTATCAAGATAAAAAGTGAAACACCAAAAAGAGGCTTACCAAGCAGTAGAATTTGCTGAAGTGGGTGGAAATCCATACTTTTGACAATTGAACCTTGGCTGAGAGTCATCACAACAGTCTTGGGCAAGTCATCAGAGGAATAAGAGCTCTGACCATGGCTCTGGCTCGAGTATGCAACAGGAAGCAAATTTACTGGTAGATTACTGACCTGTGAAAACATTTGCCAGGGATCGGTCATACACAATGAGCTATCACTCTGATCAGCTGTTACACTTTTCATTGCAAAGTATAAGGTGGATAAAACTCAGAACTTAGAATAGAAAACCAAGTTGTTGCATTAGATAACACAGCAACAAAAATTACATGAACCACCACCAAAGCTGTAAGGAAAACTCTGTTCTCTACACAAGCGCAATTCGTTGAATGAAAATATTGCAGAACAGATGAAAACCACTTGTTATTCAGTTGCATTTTCTACTCACAAACTTGACAAATGGCTCTCTAGAAAACATTTTCTAACACATTTTGGATTATGAAAACTAGAAGAAAAAAGTCAATACAACTCTGCTGTCCCCAAATAGGCTGCAATTAATCCTGGTTAGAAATGACATCAATTAAGGCGATTTTTCAACACCACCACATTCCAGTGCTGGGCATGGAGTGTGGCGATGCAAGTGGCACAACAATGAATCTAGCAAATACTCTTGTACCTTCTTAGAATTTAAACTTAGCATTTAACTTAATGCTATAAAACTGTCTTGTAAGGTGTGGTGGAACAGCCTAAGTATTATATGGACTACATTGGCCATATCTCTATTGGCCTAACGATTATACGCATAGGACAGCCCAATGATTATCTCCTCAATTAAGGCAGAAACCCCAAAAAGGATGCAACTAAACCAAGTTAGGGGTAAGCACATTTCAGGCAGCTCTGCAATAATTAGGGCATGCAATGATGATGGTATGTTAAGGTCAGGCCAGGGTGCCAAATCCAAACACCACCACAGGCTAATTTGCAATTCCAAGTACGTCTGCTACATAAAATGGTAACACCTATAAGGCATTGGCCAGCAAAATACAAACAAGTGCCCAAGCACACAAACCACAATGAAACAAATGAATACTCTAGTATAAATAAGAACCCAACTTTCATTTTTAAATTAAACATAAAACAGAGAAAATAGAAAGCAGATACTGTACTTCATCTGATATTCCAAATGGTCTTGTTCTCTTCAATACATGATCTGAATCTGCAGTTTGGTAGTCCATAGCTGGGTTATTGGTAGGAGGGGTTCTGGGGCGCTTTAAAATAGCCGCTAGCATTATCACAAGTAGAAACCAAAAAGAGCAAAAGAAAATCAGTCTGATTATATAGGAAGTGTGCAATCCAGTTTAATTGAGTGATGCAACATTGGCTGCAATTGACTACTGCATGTGTTTTCTCCATCATGATACAAGTGATTATACTCAGTCGATAGCTGACCACATATTGTAATATATAGCTGATATCAATTCTCTAGCCATATGTTATTAGAAACACTGAGAAAACAGTTACTTAGGGCCTTACCAGCCGTAGGAGCTCCGGCCAAACCTATGGGTCCGGCAGAAGCTGAAGGGTGTGGAACAGGAGATGGGTTTGCCATCCAGCCAGCAAGGGATGTTGGAAGAGCGGCTGGAGTGGGCTGAAATGGCTGAAAATGTATACGGTGTCAAGAATAGTTAGAAGACTTTACTAGTAAAACAGAAATGAATAATATCCTGTTCTTTACTTACACCATGAGCACCAAGTGGTGGGAAACCTCCAGCCTTTGGGACAGCGCCCATTAAGGGATTGGTAACAGGGGATGGGGCTCGTGCACCATTTGGTTGCCCACAACTATGGTCCACAAAAAGGGTCTTTATGTCAGGGTTGGGCCTTGGGTTCTTACAAAGTTGATGCTGCCAATTTAAACTGCAAGTCAACACAAATAAGTATCACCCTATTTATCACCTAACCGATTGATTATATTGACACACAAAAGGTAAGTTCTTTAAGAACCTCTGATTAATTAGAGTCCGTAATCTGGAGTTCTTTAAGGTTGGAAATTGAAGTTTGTCGCGAAACAGAGGGTTAGCTTCTATTAATTTCTTCAGTTCAGCCAGCATTATGCCTCTGGCAGATTTTGTATCTCCATACTTTGATAGCTGTTCATTATGTCTGCAAATTCATAAATATGCACATTATAGGCCAGGAAAAAAAATATTTATAAACCAGGCAAAAATTCATGAAATCCAAAGATAAACACTCTTCGTACCTAAAGTTATCCAAAGTCAACAACTGTGTGATTTCCTTAAAAAGCTCTTCATTAAATGCAGCAAATACTTTCAAGTCCTTCACTAAAATCTCAACAGCTTTTGCTCGATCTTGCCTGCCATAATATTTTTCCATTCAATATTTAATTAAAAAAATGACTAAACACTGAGCAGATTGGAAGAAAATAACGCAGCTAAACGAGACAGATAAGATAACATACTTGTCCAGAGCTTCTAAGTACTTCTGCTTCCGTATCTCAAAGAAAATCTTCATGGAGTATCTATTGTCATCCACCTTGGTAAAACCAGACAAGTACTTCTCCACCTCATCCCACTCCCCATTCGTCACCATATCCTCAAAATACCTCATGTTAAAGAAAAATCCTGATTCTTGCTCCAACCTTGGCATTCACAAATTCACATACATGCAAAATATAATTTGACAATTTTAATTAAAAAACTGAAACAGCATTTAGATTTTCGGGAACTAGCGTACTTGTGAACAGTCTCCTTAAATTTCTCTTCGTCTAGAAACTGAAGTATGAGAAAAACAAGTTCTCTGCTGAGGGAAGACATGACGGTGCCTTCAACCAAAACAGCACGAAAGATCTAGAACAGAACAGATCAACAATACCTGAACATCAAAAAAAACAGAATTCAACCGACCACACATCAAAACCCACAAATTCATCAAGATACGAATATACAAGCACATCACAATCACAAGGAACTTTAAATTGGAGAGAAAAACCGTGCTAGATGAGACAAAATGAGAGGACGGAGGAGCTCTCACCTGCCAGAGAATCCCTGGCGCAGATCGAGAGGGCCGGAGCAGAACGAGAATGACGAGGGAGGGTTTCAGTATTTTTCTCGCTCTACTTTCTCTCTCTAACTTTTCTTGTGTTAGAACTCTTCTGGTTGAGTATTTATACAAGAACAAAGAAAAGGGGGCTAGGGATTTGAAGAAGAAGAAAGAGAACACGGAGATAGACAAAGGGAGAGAAGAGAAGAATTGTTGTAAGCACGAAATAATGGTATCAGACAGTTTAAATAGCGTGTGTCCGAGAACGAGATGAGATGGAATCATGACTTTATTATATCATAACTATAAGTAGTTAGATAAGTCAACTTCCTTATACATGTCTCCTATAAGTGCACTAGCTTATACAGTTGTTTATCCTATTGGCTTATCAAGAGTCCTAGATTTGGATTTATTTCCTGGTGGACTAGCAGAGTTTTCAAGCTCCTTAACATTCATTACTATTTTCTAATTTCTGCTATGAGCCATATTTGGTCATTTATTAAACATTAATTTAAAATTTAATTTTTCAAAAATAGAAAATAAATGGAGAAATTTATTACATATGGGTATATTTGTGGATCATGAGTTTGCTCTATTTGGGTGTTTTTGTGTGTAGGTAGGTGGTGTGTGTGGTCTTATTGGGTAGAGATTTGAAAGTGTTTGTTATAAAAAGAAATAAATAGAATTTGTTTTTTATTGATTGAAAAAAACAAGATATTTGTTATATTGATGGAGGAAAAATATTTGACCCTTTTTTGCCCTGTTGAGGAAGATTAAGACATTATGGCAGAAGTAAAGTTAGTATTATTTGATATGTGGTGGGTCCCATGTTATCATCTACATGTGTGCTTGTTTAATTTGAAAAGGTCACCTCGAGTCACACCCAACTTCACCCACTTGCAAGCCACTAACACGTAGTTATAACTGTTCAGGTAAAAGTAAAATAATAATAATAATAATAATAATACTAAATAGATGAAGTTAATAACTATATATTATAATATTTTAAAAAAATTATCCATAAATTGTAATTAAGAATAATGTAAAATAAATTAATGAATACTTGAATGTTTATAATATAATAAACATATAATATTCTGTTTATTTCTTTTTAATTAACATATTTTACAGTTTAATTAGCTAATTGAACAGCAAATATTTATATCTCTTTGTAATATTTATTTTTGACTTTGAATCACTCTCATACTTTTATTTAGTAAATTAATTGCACACGTGTGTAAAATGGTTATTTCTAAATGATTTTATTAACTAATTCAAAATAAGAAGAAAAACTTAAAAAAAACATATATTTATTATTGATTACAAAATTAAGAGTTATGTTTTTTTTCTTTACTGGGTAATGTAGTGTATTCAATGTAATTATCATACATCTATATTAATGAATATAATAGTAGTTATAATAATACTTTTCTTTTTTAAAGTTATCTTTCCTCTTACAGCATTAATGTTTATTCTTTTCTTTATTTGGTCATATAACTATAACATGCAATTCCCATTGTCTTTATACTTTTTCCTTTGGGTTTGTTATTATTATTTTGATAATACTGACCCCTTAAATTTTCATTATGATGATTAAAAATATAATAAAAATTCATTATATAAAGTTACACATTAATAATGCTTTTATATTAATGAATATAATAATACTTTTATTTTCCAACAAGATCCTAAGATTTTAAAATATTTTAAATTAAGTTATTCGGTTGCTTTATTAAGTCATGTAAACTAATTGCTTATGTGCATATTTACTTTTTTTTTTTATTAGTTAGTTTATTTTGCTAATCTTGAGCCTTAAAAATTATTTTCCGCGTCTAACAGTAATATATGCTC
>Ga0123340_1001093_pt1 | contig 21560 bp, 11 predicted proteins | sample SirMexnodulemix_FD_89961 | JGI IMG/M metagenome (GOLD analysis project Ga0123340, IMG submission 89961) | Root nodule microbial communities of legume samples collected from Mexico - Siratro Mexico nodule mix | ecosystem: Host-associated > Plants > Roots > Nodule | place: Mexico: Nepantla...
AAGTAAAAAAAAATATATATATATATATATATATATATATTCTGGAACAAATTTTTAAAATAGAACTTTTAGAATAAACTTTCCAGAACATATATCTTCTGAAATATATTTCCAGAATAAATCTTTTGAAACACATCTGGAATGATATTTTTTTTACAACGTTCTTCTTCTACAGTAGTGGGTGCAGTCAGGGAGAAGCAAACGGGATAATTGGGTCATTTCACCCAATTGTGAGGGGTGCAGGTTCAAAATGGGGATTGCAGCAAAGTTATTGCCAATGTTGAAGTGTATAATTGAGATTAAAAAAAACTTACAGCTAGGCTTATTGGGCCGACATGGGAAGTAAGATTCTGTTTTACTGGGCCACCTGATCGAAACTCATTGTTTGGTATGATTATCCAAAACCCTACAAATGGATGGGTTTGAGATTGAGAACTTATCCACCCGTGAACCATAAGATCTTTGTTCTCACTTGAGTATTGGTACTTGTCATCCACCTTAATCAATAAATAATAAATTTCATCAACCATATAGAGTGTTATAGAGTAAGGGTAGATTTGTCTATGTATTCTTTGAGATTTTTTTTAATTAGATATGTTTCTAACAATTAAAAAAATCACCAATTTCAACTTTGAGCTATTATCCTCTTTCCTAAATGATCCCTCAGGTAATTAAATAATTATAGTAATTTGAAGTATTGCATTGGAATCATTTTAGTATAAAATAATGTAAATTATTTGAAGTATTGTATATCTATCATTTTAGTCTCTAAGATGAAGTATTTCAGGAAACTTTAAATGGAGATTTTCTTTTAGTATTTGAATAATTTCTTGACATGATTTTTATCACTTCTAGAAAATCTTAAATATTGGGAATGAGATTAATTTCCGAGTGAAGGAACTAGAAAAAACTCGTGCCATGACAAAGAGAAATAAAGTTTTTGAGATTTTTTTTTTACCTTTTAGAGAGAGAATACTACTTTAAGGATGAAAAATGTTAGTTTACTCTTTATGTTTATAAGTTATGTGATTTAAAAGAAATAAAAATGATTTAACTATTTTTAAGCTAAATTTAGCAGAATTTAAAAAAAAAATCTATTGGGTGTTTTATTTTATTTATGTTTAATATATACGTTTCTATATTATCAAATAATTAGATAATATGTGTTTAAAAAATAATTAGATAATATAAACTACTTATCCAAATGTGTTAAAATTGAACGCTTTTAAAAATTATTTCGTAGAATTTCTTTTTTAAATAATAGAAATAAAAGATTTGTTTTATCGGCAGAAATATATTATATGATGTGTAAGTTAAATAAGCTATATATGATTTAACAAAAATTTTATTTTGACAACTTTTCTCATAATTATTTCTATAAAAGAATAATAAAAAAAATGAGTTTTACTAAAAGGTTAAAATTAGATTGTATATAAACTAGTTTGTAGAACATTTTCTATATAATTTCTCTAAATTTGTATTTTTACTGTTATTTTTCTATTTTTATTTTTAACTCATTGATTAATTGCTTTTTTTCTTTTTCAATCATCCTCAAGTAATTCGTCAACTCATTTATTGAAAATAAAAGTAGTAACCATATTATCTCATCAGCAACAAAAAATTAATTAATAAACTACTTCAACAAAAATGAAAAATTATTCAAAATGCTTAAAAAAATTAAAAGAAAAACTCAGTTAAAATGACTAAATTTTTTTTATAGATAATTACTATAAATTTATAAGTTATTTGAAAAATGAAGTCTTATTTTGTTATTTTACTGAATGCTACCTCTCCTTTAAACACTGGCTCCAAAGGATTAACGAGCAAAACTGCTTCTGGCGGAACAAGTTCTTCTCCTCTTCCAGGTAATCTATCGTCTGGGAGAGGCATAAATCTTTGTCTATTATCCGACACCACCATGTAATGAAACCTACAAAAAAATAATTTCTCAAAATAATAATTTACAAACAACACAACATTAATCCAAATACGAGATTAGTCATAATTAAGGTTAATCAGCCCTTAATTACTTGTCTTTACTAAGCTTGTAAACAGTTCTTATTTGAGGTATGTTGAAAGCAGGCCACTCCTTTAGGTGTTCAACGATGGTGTAGGAGTAGAATCCTGAGGAATTACACAGCATCACATACCTGCATACAAATATTGTGTAAATGTCATTAATTAATTATTAATTAATAATTAATATTAATTAAGTAATCATGATGATGTATTTCAATCTTATATATGTAACCTACCTCTTATCAATATTAAGAGGTGCTATCTCTCCCTTGAGAGATGGATCCCACTTACTTGTGAATGAGATTTCAACTTGTGCCTCATTTTTCATTATAACTCTAAAACTTGTTCCCACAATCCTGCACACCATCAATTCAAAACTACCCTCATCATTGTTATTTACACATGGAATATAATCTTAATTTATGAAAGGCATTTAAAATACTTATAATTAAGCTTTATATAAATAACATTTTTTAAATGTTTTCACCAAGGGTACACAAGTAAATCAAATGCTTTAATTTTCTCTTATAACTCCTTTTTCCTTTTACAAACCAATCATCAGATGGAAAATTCAACAGTAATTAATACAAAATCTAACATGCAATGTTGGATTCACTAGATCCTACACATAACCTGGTTTGATGCAATAAATAAATATAATTCAAAGAAAATTTTAACAAGATCACGTACCTTTGGGATGTCCCAGTTGTTCCTGTACTTCCAGCTTCACTCCAAACAAGGTCCCAGTACCTATGAATTCATTATTTAAATAATTATTTAAATAAAATAACCATAAAAGTTGCATGCATAATGATAAAAAATTGTGAAGCACACACGTGAATGTGAGTGTGCACACACATACCCTCTATTTCCACTTTCGTTACGAGTTTCAAGCAGATTATGAATGCCATTATACTGAATTCTAGTAACAAATCCACCAGGGTTGGCTAAATACACTTGCACTATGCCATTGTCCATAACCACCTGCTATAATTTCAGAATATTAATTTGTCATGCAATGCCTTACTCGATCATAAAAGTAAGAAAATTAATGTCTCACTTGATCGTCTTGCATGTGCAATTTCACTGCTGATGAGGCCATGGTGATGATTTTCGCCAGTTGCAATATCTTATTGTACAATGTAGTTTTGGTGCAGGGTATTTATCTGATAAGCAAGTTTCTTTTGGTCAGGTTTTGCTTCAACCAGAGGGCAAGCATTTCTTCTATCTATTTGTCTGTTCGGTTTCATGGTTATATATGCTTTTACTCAAGGTAACCGTTTACGTTTAGGATTTGTGATTTAGCGTTCAAAAATAAAATCATTATTATATTTTGAAAACCAAAAAATTTTACATAATTATTTTTTTATTTTTTTATAAATACACAAATTTAATTAATTATATTATTCTTAAAAATGAATTGAAAATAATTATTAAAATTAAGAATAATATAATTATTATAAAAATACTTTTTTATACTTAAAAAATATAAAAAAATAAAATAATAATTACAAGATGAATGTAGAAATTTATTGATTATCAAAAATATCATTCTTCCTATTTCCTAAATAAATTTTTTTTACTTGGCCTGAAGTTTTGTGGTATACGTGAAACATAAGGAACACGTGTGTTAGTTGCAAATTTTGTAACCGTCCCTTATGTAACATTTCAAACAATGATGTAATATATGAACATTGTTAATGATGTGTTAGGAAATTGTTTATTGCGTCACCCAATTCACACTATCCTTTGGTTTTTCTATATATAGAAAAGTTTAAGTAAAATAGTTTTTGCAAATCTCAATTTCACACTATAATATGTAATCCAGGCTGTCCAATAATCACACCCACCATAGCATGTGACTACATTTTATAACATTAATCTCAAATACAGTTTTGATATTTTCTTATTAACTTTCTAGTTTTGATTTTTATTTTGAAATAAAAATATTTGGTGTTCTTACTTTGACATATATTTATTTTATTTCTTTTATTTTTTTTTATTTGGGACTGGAAATTAGTTTATTTGTTTCTAAATTATAGTAATTATTTTCTTTGTTTCTATTTTTTTATGAATTACTTCGGTTTTTTATATTTTCTGAAATTTAGTCCCAACTTCATTTTGATGGTATTTAATTTAAAGCTTTAAAATATGAACATAGAATCAGGATTTATCATATGTAACTTTAACACATTTAGCATATGACTAACATGTCAATAATAATGATAATTTTTACAAGATTTATAAATAAAAGAGTCATTCTATTAAGAAAAACTAACCAACTATATATATCTATGCTATATATTATTATATTATTGTATATACTGATGCTATGTAGTATGTAGAGTTAATATTGTTAAAAAGTGTTAGATCATATAATTTAATTAGATTAAAATTAAGAATGTGTTTGTTTATTGTTTATTGTTTTTTGTTTATTTATTCTCCTCTTTTTCATTTTGTAAAGGGAGGGGGAACCGTGGATATATTGCTTGACATAATCAACACGTCAACCCAAAACAGTGATACAAAACTCACAACATCATCAACACACATTCCCTATGTTTACATGTTCAAATGGAAAAAGAAAAGCATAGGAACACCCAAGGATCATTCAGAAACAACGCCACATATTTCCCCGCGCCAATCAAGAGAGCCAAGAAAAAAAAAAACTAAAGAGGAGAAACACATTCAGACATTAAAATAACGTGTACCTGCTTTCCCTTTCGTCTTTCTACAAGTCTTGTCCAAAACAACTCGAAGTCATGTAAACGTTGAGAAAGGTAGTAGGAGTGAAGTGGAAGTCAGAGAAAAAGTGAGAGGGAGAGACTTCAGGAAGGACTTTGTGGTTCTCTTTGGTATCTTCAAGGGTAAAAAAAAGTGCCCAACTATTGGTGAGACCCCCGTATAAATAATGGGAACGCTGGGTTTTTATTGGCAGTGCCCCCTTTGTGTACTTGTTGTCCTTTCTGTAGGTGTGTGAGAAAAAGTGAGGGTGCAAAAGTGAGTGTGTGCAAAAAATATGGTCGCCTTTGTTTGCAGTATATAGTGAAATTGAAGAAAGGGTCTCCACGGTTGAAAATAAAGTGAATGTGAGGTGGGAGAGTGTGTGAAGTTAACTTTTACATGATTGAAAATAAAGTGGATATGAGGTGAGAGAGTCTGTGAAAGTAGTAACTTTTTCATGATTGAGGCTAGGTGGAGAGTGTGTGTGCTGAATTGTTGAATGAGTGGCGTATGCCAATTTTTAGTGAGTGGGTGGTTTAGTGGCGTGAGAAAAAAAAGAGAGTAATGAATGAGAATGGTCTCTTGACCCAAATGTTAGTGGGGTGTGCACAGAAGGGGGCGTGAGGAGTGAGGAAAAGATGGGTACAAACAATGACTCTTTGTTTTTACTTAATGTTGTGCTTAAATCAAGTTTTTTTAAATGAAATAACATGCTAAAAGGTAATAGAAACCTAAACTAACTAATAAAAAAGAGAATCATTTCATTTTTTTTAATTCTTTTCATTTTTTCATCTTTATTTAAAATTAATTGAATAATATCATGTTTTTTTTTAAATGTTTTAAAATTTTTAAAACAGTAATTAAACATATTTTTTTTATTTTTTTAAGAAAATCTATTTACCGAAATGGAATTGAGTGTTTGACCTTAAAAATTAGAAGTACACAAGAATAGTTAAGTAACATTTGACTTTTTTTAAGTAAGTCAATATAACTCAGCAATATTTTTATTGAAATAAGTAACCTTACACTCATCCTTAAAATAAACACGTAATCAAATGCGCATCTAGGATATAAATCTAGAAATTGTTGTTTCCCTTTTCTTTATCCAAAAATAGAGCCTAAAATTCCAAGTCTTTCCACTACTTGATATTTTTTTTTTCAGGACAAAATCTATTAAATGTATTTAGTATGACTTACTTGAGAACTAGAATTTACAGGTGGAATTGAGTCATTTAATAAGTAAGTAATTGTGACAACAAAATCCTTGAATATTTAATATATAAGTGTAGTTAGGTCTATAGAAAATAAGAAAAGATAAGTAAAACATTCTATGACTACATGTACTTTTTAAATATCACTAATAAACTTCAAACCCAAATCTTTATGAAGCAATGTTAAAAATCACTTATAGTTTCTCTTATTCTAAACATCAACAATTGCATAAGCAACCATATAGATTGGTTGTTTGCATCATGTCTAACATCAAATAACAATTATTTGCTAAAATATTCCTTCAAGAAACACTCATCTAGTCTAAAAAATGGTTTACAAGATGTCTAATAAGCATTAAAAAAAAACACAATAGTTCAAATTAAGCACAAATTTTTATATGATAATGCATTCTATTTGACATGTGAACTGTGATTTTTTATTAATACTTTGTTTCCATATTGCTTTTTGTAAGTATTATCTATTCTTTGTCTTGCTTCTTTCATTGTTCTAAATACTTTTTATTCTTTGACAAAAACAATAAAATTCTTTTTTAAGTTAATAAAAACACTTTAGTACCAGTTAGAGAAGAGAAGGAGAATCTTCAACTAGTCCTCAATCTTATCAACAACGCACTTCTTAGTTGCTTGTTTGATTCTATCCACTTTGCAACAAGTGTGTTATTTCACAAAGGTCTTGTTTTGAAAACTAATTCTTGTATTATTCTTAGAATAGAGAGCCAATCATAGTAACCAGATGTCTTACATTTTGTCTTTATCTAACCAAGTTATTTTTTAAAATCGACCAAGTTTAGAAAATCCATGCTAACTTCAAATTGGATATGACCAAATTTAAACCTTAACTAAATTGTTCGATATAACTTTTGTCATTATTTTCTTCCTTCACCTAGAACTTTTAATTGTTATCAATATATCAAAATTGTACTCTATGTTTGCCTGATGATCAAACTCACTATCAATTATTCTTGTCCTCTTCATAACTTATAAGTGGTGGCTTGTACAACCAATTGCTTGCAAACTCATAAGAATATGAAATGTGTTTCCATTACCATCCACTCCTCCATGAACTAGGTTCTCTTAGGCATATTTTGGGATAGACTCTTGGCTAGGCTTAGCAACATGTGCTTCAACAAGTTTTGCAAAAAAAAATTTCTTGCTCCTCAGTAGGTCATATCGTCATTCTGCAAAAGATTGTTCATCCTCAGTAGGTCATATCATCATTCTGCAAAAGATTGTTCATTATGTTGTTCTTTCTCACCATTTACTTTCTCACCATCTACTTTTAATATAGTTGGTAAATAAGGTCCACTATCAACAAGTCCAACATAATATATTGGCGTTGGATTAGGTTTATGATCAAAATAAACACTAATATTTTTTTCTAAATTTGTTAAATAAATATACATAACACAATAATAGCAACATCATCCATAATAAGGTGCATTCCATCTTCTCTGTTCTTCTTCGTAATGACAAAGTATATATTCTTAATCTCGTAGTTCTCATTCAAGTTTTTCCACACACAAAACTCCCTTCACCCTTTATTTTTTTCTCCTTCACCCCTTATTTTTTTCTCACAATGACAAAGTATATATCTCTAGTCTGGGTGTACTTATAAAACCAACCAAATTCTTCAGTAAAGTATTGAGATAATTTTCGTTCAAATTTTTTTACACACAAAACCCAAATGTATTCTCCCTATTAAACTTGTAAGGCATCGACGGTATAAAGTTCCAATATTTTTCTACTCAAATGGACGGAGAGAAAAATAAAAGAATAATTTTTAAACAATGTCTCTCAGAAACAATTATCAACAACATTCAACAAACCGATCATCCAACAAATATTTACATAAATAAATATTTACATGGGAACATGGGACAAAGACAAGCATGAATTCCACCAACCTTCGTTACGAAACGAATTTGCATTCTTTCTTCCACAAAATAAATTTCTCCGAACAAATTTCTTTAAAATATTATTTTTCAACAATGATTCTCTCAAACGCGTCCAATTTTTATTTTTTTTTCATCTCAAATTTTCCAATTAATGAAATCAACTACTTTAAATTTTAAAATACTAAAAGAATAAATTTATTTTATTTCTAAACTAACTTAAAAACCACATGTTGCAACAGGGGAAAGATAACTACCTACTACGTGTCGTATAGGCAATCATTTACTATTACTAACATCTTGCTAGCGTGTAAACGAAGTAAATAACCAAGAACCCAATTGAGTCACATACAAACCTATAAAAAAGACTATTTATTCGACAAATAAGACTTATCCAACCTGTTTAATGTACGGACCGATTCACTTAACTACTAATAATAGTTGTAATGTAAAAGAAAGGGAAGTGACAAAAGAAAAGCAAGATATATTCTACACATCACGATTATCATCTGTAGTATGTTTCTTTCTCTGATTATGTCAAAGGTGAGTCTCCGAATGTAAATGAACAGCCATGTTTGGCATCCTTGTTATATAGTGTCAGAGAGAAAGAGAGATGATAAATGACCTTTTACACATATTTTAACGATTGTGGTGCAAAAAATAACACATGGTCACAGTCTTTAACAGAATTCTTAGCAGTGGGAACAGAAAATCTCCTGAAATATTGAAATATTTTCAACAAAATGAAGCATATAACTAAATATATTTTATATAATGACAATGCCGATGTGTTCTCCACTTCCACTACATTAGCAAAAGTATAAATCATACGGCTTCTGATGCAGGGGAATGAATTGTACAGAAAATGCAGGATCCTAAAAGGTTTTTGCTTTGTTGCTAATGCACATCACTGGGCTCTGCCTTCCTCTGTAGAAAAAAAGATCCCAGTATGACAGCAATACCAGTGATGGCTATAGTGAAAAGAAGGCGTTTAGTTGAAAAGTCATTCTGTGGTCTTCTTCTAGCACCTCGCTCTCCCTCAGCTTCCCTCACATTCCTTCATTACAAGACATAAGAAATGAATTAATTGTAAGTAAGAGACACCTTGTGAAGCATGAAAAGGATATAAATAAATCATTACATCAACGATATGCAGAGAGTGTGGCGTATCATGATTCTTACATAAGAAATTCAACTCCAAGACAAGCACTTCTTGAAACATTATTAAAATAACGGAATCAACTTCAAATGTTGATGTCCTCACACGTAAAATTACAAGGGAAATAAAATATTATGCAAACAGATGATAGATTGATAATTACTTGCTAGTAACTTCGCGCAGCATGTCCATGATAATTAATAGCATTAAATGCTATCTACTTTTACTAGGAATGTAGAGGGTGTTAGAACAGTGTGATATTGTATCACAACCACTAAATCACGGGTCTTTGTTACTCTCCTGTAATTGACTTGTAAATGTCTTAAATACGTTTTTACGCTATCTACTTTATCCCAATAGTAGAATATTTTATCCACTTTTACTTGGGAATGTGGACCGTCTTAGAACAGTGTGTTATTACATCACAACCAATAAATGATGGAGTGTTGCTACTCTCCTATAAATGACCTAAATATGTTTTTAGTCTCTATAACTAACCGGATTTTGTTTAAAGTGATTTACATGGCTCTTTTGGTACCAAAAACAAAATAAAAAATTCATCATTATGGATGAAAAAGTTAATTTTTTTTATTAGGGACCAAGAACATACTTAAACTCTGTAAATATACATCTTAGCACTCATCTACAACTATATATTTATAAAGGGGATAGGTTGTTTTGGTGTACATTATCCGTATATCTTAGTTTACCCCTATAACTACCACTATTATTTTTCTCCCTAAATCTTATTTACATTTTCTAAATCATTTACATCTTCCAATAGCAGAACACATCACAAACTACCAACTATTTATTATGTAACTACCATCATCAATTTTTTTATATTTTTAGAAAATATAGTGGAACAGAGTGCCTCTTTTGCACTAGTCTAAAATAAAATAATATAGTTTCTACAGCAGCAATAGAATGTTTATACTAACAAATATTAATAGGGAAATGATGATAATTGCTGCTTATATGCAACGAAAATTGACTAAGTGAATTTCTGCAGATTGTATCGTTATGTAGCTCAGGCTTACAGCTAAAAGCCCCCTCCTAATTAAAGCGGCCGAAGGAATAATGCAAACAGTGAAATTATTTAACATAAAATCCTGACTAAATAATCTTCTTGTGCAACAAGCAAAAGCAACAAGAGTATTGTACTTTTCAAGAACCAACTCTCCAGGAAAGCTTTAACTGTTTGGTGAAAGCACGGAAATGATTTCATATCCTCGTGCATGATTTCTATAGCTAAGAACATGGGCAATGTATAGGACCACGTTACCTTGTGTTAAAGTTTAAGGCATTGGGGTGAAGATGATAAACTTCTGGACAGCATAATTATATCGGCTATATACCCTATGATGGGAATGCCAAATAAAGCAAGCAAAAGAGATAAGTCCCTTTTTTGACGTTTCAGAGAGATCACACATGACCAATTCAACGCAAAGTTCGTGAGATATGACTGCTTTGTACCAAGAACCCAAAAGGGGAAGCCTGTTGCATTGCATAACAAGTAGATTGAGAGAGATGCTGGACATAAAAATGACTATTAACATGAGCTCCGAGACCCAAGTACTTCCACAGGCTAAATAAAAACTCCAACATCTAGAACAGGACGAGAAGACAACGGTGAGCAAAACGGTATAGATGGCATGGCATTGAAGGAAGTCTGATAGGATGCGTGATTGCTCCGAGGGATGGTTCATGACAGGATAAGCACCGGAACTTGATTGTTTTCAGCCCAAAATATCGTGAGCTATTTTGCCATGTCATGAGCCAACATTCTCAAACATTTATGTTATTGGGTGAAAGCACATGAATGATTTTATATTTAATAATAGTATATTTGGATGTAGAATTTTTAGGGAGTAATTAACTTTTATAGACAATTTGAAATATTTTGACAAAATATGTTGTTTGGGTAAAACATTTTAAAATAATTGAAATTTGGGAATTTATGAGATTAATTTGAATACTTAAAATTAAAGAATTTCAAATATCACCTTAAAATTAATTTGAAATTCTTCCTACTCTTTCTTTTATCAAATTTATGTCTCTTCTCTTTACATTCCTTTTTTGTCTAAAGCCTTGATCAAGATAACTTCAAGTAGATTTAGGTCAGGATGTTGTTAGGTCGGTCAAGGATCGACCATTGTCACCTCAAGCAAGGTTCGAGTGTTGTGACCTCGATTGAGGTCCCGGCATCGTCTCCAAGACATAGCTCAGGTTGTTTTTTGACCAATGTTGATCTGAAAGTAGGTCAAGGTTATTTCTCAACCAACATTAATTAGGGCTATCTAGACCAACATTGGCTAAATGTTAGTCAGCCTTTTAGTTGACTTGATAAGGATTATTTTTTGATTGACACTGTTAGGATTATTTTCATGTAGATCAGGGCTACTTCTCAAGTGATGTCCATCAAGGTTTTTTCTACCAATGTCAATAGTTATTTTTTGGTGGAAGTCAATCAATATGTAGTAGTTATTTTTTTCATCAATGGCTACAAGGATTTGTAATTGGAATACTCTATATATACAAGAAAATTAAAAATTTAATACTTTTGAATTGTCTTATAATTGAAAAACTAAACAATTTGAAATGAAACCAATTCTAATTCAATGTATTTGAATTTTCTGGAAATTATAAAATTCCCTATCCAAACACAAGGTTAGGAGGTTCAATTTCTAGCTATATGAAATGTTTTGGACCAACTTAACTTAGCTTAAACTCTTGGGTGGGAGGTTCCACGTTGGTTTTTATACATGCAAGATTCCATTGGGCTTTTATACATGAATAACGCCCGCTCTACCTATATCTAAAGTTCAACTTAATTATGAATGGGGTGGCAAGGAAAAAATTCATGACTACTTGATCATAAAGCTACTGGTACCATTTCAAGGACCAATACCCCTTACAGCATAACATGTTGAATGAAGACTCAAGACCGGATTTATGTCTGCAACATAGAAGTAACCAAACCTACAGACAGTGTAAGTTGAAGCTTGAAATGGAACACCTGCACAAGCATTAACTCTACTAATAACAGGGTCCTGCCAAACAGCGCAATCATGCACTTAATACTTGCTCATGTGGCACAAAATTAGACACAAGTAGAAGACAAGTGGGATACACACCATTCCTTAATCCTCGGAATGGATGATAAGAAGTAAAAACTGGAAATAAAAAAGTGCATAGATGTGTGCATAGATGTATGCATAGTGAGAAATAAATATGCATACTATAATGAGATTGTTGAATTTTGGTCTATGACAAATAAGCTACAATCCTACAACTGAAAAATTGTGAACAAAATTAAAAAATAATTAGAGATTGTGTTCACAAAAATGACGTAATTTCCTACCTTGAAGAGCCCACAGAAGTATCCTGGATGATGCCGTTACACCGAGCTTCATGGCTGAATCTTTCACGAAGTCTAACATATTTGTTACAAAGGTGACAAAGTTCTGTTCGATTCCCACATACTTCCTGAAAAGTACAAATATCAAACTGATAGAGCAAAAGTATACAAGATCTTCTAGACTTGAAACTCCTTTATAAACACTACCTGATGCTCAGCCAGATCAATTGCTGGCAATGGAAACTCACAGAACTCACAAGTGACAATCCTCTGAGGGCAATTTTCACCTTTATGGATATCTAAAATATCACGCTCCATTGTCTCACTGCATAATGAACAAGAAACCTGCACCATTCCATCTCTTAGTTTAGAACTAAAATAAAAGTGGATTTTAAATCTGACTTTAAGACTATTACAGTTTGCCAAGGAGCCTGGCTTCCAGGGAGGTGATGCACATACAGCCAGTTATGATGCACAAATATGATACATGTATCAGATAAAATACATATTTGATATTTTCAATACAAATGTTTTTAAAATAATAAAGAAGATAAAGAGGATAACATACGACTTCCATTTGTGGTTCATTGATAGACAACCCTTCCATGCTTCTATCTTATTTCTGCTTCTATGTCTCGTGTTATGCAGTTTAGGTTTTCATAGCTTTTTCTTAAAGGCTTGGATACTTCATTCATATGTATCAATTGGTATCAGAGCATTAGTATCTGTTATAGTCTTGAAGAAAGGAGAAACCCATGAAAACAATCACCTCATATCTGATTCATTGTTAGTAATTCAATAAACATTAATGTTTTTTGTTTATTTCTGTTTTCCTGTTTTTTGTCAGCTTCTGCTGAGAACCCGTTTTGGGTTTTGGGTTCTAATTGTTCCTTCCTGAAGCTTGCAAGAACTTTTGGTGTCAATGCCTATATTGGCGGTGTTTCAAAACCCAAGAACCCTCACTTCATTTTAATTATATTCTCCCATAAGATTATAACACACTGCCTGTGTTTGCATGCAGTAACAAAATACACTAAATGAGATTGAAAATTTCTGAACTAAAAGCATTTCCAATTTTCAACTCTTGTCAATGCCTAGAACTCTGCATGCAGCGGTCACCACCTTAGTTCAGCATTTTTCACAATTTGTTCTGTCACGAACTATCGGTATTAAGAAGTAAGAATCCTATAACCATCTACCAAAGCTATTCTCTTCCAATTACCCAAAATGATTCCAAGTAACATGAATTTCGTATACATTCCACACAATTGAACCTGGGAAAACAAAAGCACATACCGGTGCATGGGTGTTCAAATAATGATCATCCACGTTTTTTCTAGGAACCATATCACCACAAATTTTGCATTTTTCGAGTTTCCGAGAGCAATGAGCATAATGCAAGTCAATATTTGCAACAGGGACAGCCCGATCACTGAAACCATATAATTAATATACTATAAAGAAATAAACATCATGCATGAAAATAAATCAACGCTTCCATCTACCAAACAAATAATCCCAATTTGCTACGATTTTATTTATTTTTACAATTTTGATATAAAGCATTTAAATGAAACAAGAAATCGTTTTCTCAAAACGAAGAACCCGAACCTAAAACTAACTATTGTATGATCCAAAATCATTATACAAAATTCGAGGCGTTTTACCAGTGAGTGCATATACTAGTGTCTTGATCCGGAACGGCTTCCATCTGGAGAAAGAAGAAAGAGATGGGGATTCGGATTATACGAGTGTCGGGAGAATTAGGTTTCGGACAATTTCGGATTTTGGTTAAACAAGGTTTGGTGGATCTTAGATTCCGATGTCCGGTGAGTGGATTTTTGGTTGGGATAACTTTTTGGGAGCTTTGGTCGAATCGAGGATTGAAGACTTTAAGTCATAAATAAATGCGGTAGTGGACACAGCATTGCTGTTCGTTTACCGTGCCATTCATGTGACGAACAGCCATGTGATCCATCCAACAATGTTCCTCAAATTGGGCCATTTTGGTTTGGGCTAGCATTTTCATACAATTACTTTTGCACCCCCAGAATAGAGTGAACTGACCAAAGTGCCCTGTCCGCTTCTCCCTCACCTCACTTCACCCTACTAGAAGAAGAGGAACATTGTAGTTAGGAGAAGAATCTTGATTTGGAAAGTTCTTTCCAAAATACATAAAATATGTTTTAGAAAGCTTGTTCTATAAAAATTATTCCAAAAAATACATTTAAAAAGATATTATATATCAAAAATTATGCGTACACGCTTAACCACACGCGCACACACACAAGCACACTCACAAGCACACTCACACACACACGTATGCACACATGCACACACTTAGTTCTCATTTGTCAACTACACAAGTATTGTCACTATCATTTATGCCTTACACAAGTGAATAAAGTCACATCTGGTTATCCCCTTTATTTTCCTTGAGATAAAGAACACAATTATTCTTTCACACTAAACTAGTTTCACTTTCATGACTATTATTCAAACTACCACTTCTCACTATCCAACAAAGATAAGTTATTTAAAAATACCAAAAAAACTCTTAGTGAGAAGATTTATAAATCAAGCTCTCCTTTATGACAAAACTTCACAAAGATGGAGGATTTATAGATAGTGCTAATAATCTAAGACTTTCTACATAGATTTACACTTAAGATCATGTTTTTCATTTAAGAAATACATCATTCATTAGTTATTTTTTCATGAAAGAGATAATTCATTTATAGGCCTTGGAGATATTACCATTGTTAGATGACGTGTTTATCCTCTGATGTCATGTTAGAGTTTTTTGAATGGTTGGTAGTTTTATGCTAACATTTTTAACATGGTTGTTAAATTATTGTGTAGTCTAACTTTCTTTCTGATAAAGTTTGTCTTATAATGACATATTCATTTTCAACATACACGTGTAGAGTCCTTTAACTACAAATTGTATTATTGTGGTAGTATTTACTTCAAAAGATGTAAGTCAACTCTGCTAGTACTAAGCATTTCTAACAAATTCAAAAGAATTCACATACAATATGGTTACGCATCTTGCTTTGAGTTTCTTGTCTCTTTATGTGTTATTTAAGTTTGCTCGAAGCATGTATGTTTGACTAGACAATCTTGTAGGTAGTTTAATGACATATACTTTGATAGATTTAATTTAGTGTTGATCATACACTTAGACGAAATTGTTAGTCCACTAAAACTTAATATTATTTGTTATAATCAAAACATTTAAGATGAATAAGTCTTATCAACAATAGACAAGATGGTTATGGCCATCTGATAGTGCTTTTTTATCCATGTTTAATTGACCTAATTGCATGTTCTAAGTATTATTTTTTTTCTTATTTTTACTTTTCTTTAACAAATTGTGTTTTTTTTAATTTAGCTATTTTAGTGAAAATCATGTTTTTCTTCCATTTTTAGATAGAGATTCTTCTTTTTAGTGGTTTTCTAACCCATGCTTTTGTTAAATTTTCCTTATTCAAAATAACAATGTAGAAAGAAGAAAAGAAAAAAAAATGAAGTTTTTTAGAACGAGAGAGTGCTGTACAGTGAAGGCATTATTGAAAGATTTAGAGACATTTTTGTCAAAAGGCATGATTAGAAGAAAGAAAAAACACAATTAGTGGTAGAGGCTTAGTGTAGTTACTTTACTTTAGTTTTTGGAATGGGGATTTTGTGACTTTGATGACATTGCTTTACTCATTCCTCACAAGTATAAAGAGAGAATTGCATTTTTCTTTAAATTACTTTTGATTTGGATTGAAAAGACAAATTAGTTTTAGAATTTACCTTTGTGGACTTTATGTTTTGAATCATGGGTGCCTTTGTGTATGCTTCTGTACAAACAAAGAGGGAGGAAAGTAAAAACAAGGTTTTTGTGCAGTACCAATTCTTATTCTTTTGGAGTCATTTCTTCTTTGATTAAAACTTCTTAATTCTTCTTCTGTTGTGATTAAAACTACTTAATTCTTCTTCTGTTGTGATTCTTCCATTATTGTAATCAATTACTCTCATTATCGAGTTTGTTTTCTTGATTTTAGTGATATTATTTGATTTCAGTTTCTATTTTACTATTTTTTGAAATTTTAGTTAGGTTATATGCTTTCTTTATTTGGGTTTCTTGATATTGTGTTCATTTTCATTTCTTTTGGGTTATGATTAGTGAATGAATGGTGAATAACAGGAAGAGTAGTAAAACAATTAAGAAATTAGGTTTTATAGTTGATTTTTGTAGTTCCAAGATAATTTGGTGATTCCTGATCTCTTGAGCTCTCGTTCCTTTACTTCTCTGTTTTTTATTTGATCCTGGTTATCTCCTTTCATTTTGATGTTTAGTGATGATCATATATTCTTTTATTAGTTTTAGATTTTTTGTTAGTTTTCCAGTAGTGCACAAATTTTTCCATCAAGTTCTATTTCATTTATTTTACACTAATTGATTTTGCATTTTAGAATTGAATTGTATGGCTGTTTAGGAGTTTTATTCTATGTTAATATAGAGTTCTTAATTTTTAGATTACATCTGATATGATATTGATTTAGTTGATTTTCTTAATTGTCTTTTGTACATTTTAGATTTCATTCTTGTTTTCAATTGGTATTTCAGTTTTGTAAAGTTAAACTTTGATGTTGGAGATAGTTTTGTTATTTTCTTTAATATGCAGTTTCAATTCTATTTAGGATTTAGGTAAAAAAAAATTCCAAATTTATTAGTTCAATTTTAATTTTATAGTTATTAATATCATAACCATCTTATTGAGTGTAATTTGCCAAGGAAATAAAATCTTTAATGAAATTAATGGGTCTGAGTTTCTTTGAATTCGACATAGGTTAAGCCTATATTACATTAAGGAAAACTTAGTTTTGTTTTGAGAACGTGACGCGATTAAAACGTTTACACCATCATTATAATGTCCAAAAATAACAACGGGTTAAGTCGTAGTTATATTTGTAACTTACAACAACAACTTCATTATGATGGTTGAAAAATTATTGTCAAAAGCCTTTTAACTATTTTCAAAAACTCCATATAGACACTAGTAGGTACATATAAATGTCTCATATCGCAGTTAAAAGAATTAAACCTTTTGTTCATTATTTTGACTTATCAAGTATTTTGTTCTATTGTTCACTTGTAATTTGGATTTTCCCTTTATATGTCATTGTGCCACATCTTTGTCATCCACCACCTTTTGTTATGTAATTTTTTACTCAAAGGATGTTTAGGAACTAGGGCGACAACATCTAATTGTTAGCACCAAGAGTTGCTAAAGGATTTGATGAAATCAACCAGTGAATGAAGTCTAAGAAATCAAGAGGATTGCAAAGAGAATCATGTAGATGATTGAAGATTTTGGTCCTAAACTTAGGCTTTGTGGGTTTGTGTATGTTTTTTGCTCTTGATATAAAATCATATGTTGCATGTTTCATAATTCAAAATAAGTTCCAAAGTTAATCTTGGTTGATCAAATTAATCAAAGTTTTCGAATAAAAGTGAAAATTAATAAATTGGTTTTATTCTGGACTTAATAAAGTTTAGTCATAGAGAAATTCAATTGATTGAATAGTTATTATAATCGATTGAAGTTTTAACAAATTTAAAACATCTTGCTTATATAAAGGAGAGACACGTGATTTCAAATATAGAATTCATTCAGTGCAAACCTTGTAAAATCTTTAGAGAGAAAATCGCGCAAAACACTTTGAGAGCTTTTGACAAATCATTTCTTCTCAAGAACACTAATCTTGGAGCATTACTTTGATAGTGAATCTGTGTAACAGTGATCTTATGCAGAACTAAGTGTTTATACTCTGTTCTTGATATCTTTGTAATCTGTCTTGAGAATCACTTTGATTTGGCCTATTCATTGAACTTTCGTGTACTGTTAAGTTGTTGTTACATATTACATAAAGTTTGTGATTGTAACTGGATAGTACAGTAGGTTCTGTACTGGTTGAATTGCTACTAGAGTTCAGTAGGCAGGTTACTGTTGGGAGTATGGTTTGCTTGCAGGGTGTAAGTGTTGTATTGTGTGAGATTGATCTTTGAGATCTTTTTAGTAGAAATTTTGCTAGTTTGCAAAGGACAGGACGTAGCCCTTGAGGAAGGGTGAACTAGGATAAAATCTTGTTTTCTTGATCTTTCTTTCTCTCTTCTTGAACACTTCTTAATTCTGTTCTAGCTTGTGCAATTAATTGTCTTTCGCGTATAACTGATTGTTATTATCTTCTAGTGTTATCTTTGAGTCTTAACTGAAATTGTTTTATACATATCCAATTGTTTGTATTACTTCTTGATTCTACATCTATCAGTTAACTGTGTTTACTGTATATTTGATTGTGTTTTTGGAAAAATTAGTTTTTCTTAAAACATTTGGTATTTCTTAAATCTGGTTTTAATCTCTACTAATTCTTTTATAACTGGAGAAATCATCTGTTTGAATATACTATTTACTCAACTATTTTCTGAGTTTTCTGGAAATGTTTCTGGTTTCAATCTATTGCTTTCGCATCTGATCTGATTGAATTTCTATTATATCTTGTTTCAGTTGATTATTTCTATTCTAAAATCTATTGAACATTTATTGTACATTTCATAATAATTATTTTTCAATAGTTTTGATAAAGAATTTTCATCCAGCTTTGAAAATTGACAACTGTTTGCAAGAATTTTCTAAGTTCAATTCACCCCCTTTTGAAGTCAGCCTGAACTTATTTTACACTAACAAGTTTGATCAGTCTTTTAATAGCTTGATATACATTGTATCATAGGCAACATGGATCCCACATTGGATTGTTTCTTAGGGATACTATTTATTAGCTAGGTATCCATTTGAATACATTAGAAATCAACTATAACTCAATAACTCAACCTTGGGAATATAGGCATTTCATCAAACACTTTGTAAGCAACTTACTTTTTCAAAAGAAATCATGACCAATATTAACCACCATTTGAGAATGATAGAATCTAACACTATTTAAACCATATTAATCATAAAAAAATGTAAAAAAAAAAGTTACCAATGAGAATAATAGAAAATTTAACACTTTAAATCCATGAATAGTTGCACAAGAAAGAAGGAAAAAGAAGTTCTAGATAGTTACACGAGAAAAAGAAGAAGTTTCATATGATTGTGCGATAAGAATAAAAAGTTTTGAAGGATAAAATGAGGATAAGTTATTCTAAAAAAAAGTTATTCTAAGTGAAGGTGAATAAATTTATTTTACTAACTCAAACCTTCACTTTTATTGTGACTCTAACCCATTTTATGTGGAGACTAGAGATTTTTTTTAGGTTGGGATTGTTGAATGCATCATATGTAAAACTAACAACTGTAACTAGATGATTAAGTTTAAAATGCCTAAAGTAAACTATTGAAGTAAATCATCGAGATCAATGTTATGTTTTGTGCTTTCAACATTTGTCAATTATTTAAATTAATTATCCATGGTCATAAATAAATATCTTATAAAATTGAGATAAACCAAATTAGGATATTAAATTAACCAATTTAAAGTGTATTGCATAAAAGTAAGGAGATCTTGTCTCTAACAACTAATAAAATTACATAAAAAGTGATAATAGTAACTTTATCAAACACATAGTTCCATCATGACTTTTTACATCACACATGGCCTCTGAGTGTAGGTGACTCCCTAATTCCTTACTCCACAGGCAGAGTATAAAGTCGAGTGAGTCTCGTCATATATTGGAGTTCCCTTTAGTAATATGACTCAAATCAAATATTTCCTGAAATAGTTAAATTATTCGTACTTTGATGGTAGTTTAAAAACAAACACACATAACAAATATCTACTTATTAGAGCCTGATGTTCCACTTATGAGGCATCATCATCCCAATACTAACATCCTTACGTGGAGATGGTGGTTTCTGGAAACAATATAGGTTGAGTTCAAAAGAGAGGGTGAATTGAACTTTTAAAATTTCCACAAACACAAAAACTAAGAATGAATAATCTTAAATCAAATCAACATGTCTTCTATAGTCATATACTACTCAATCTTTTTAAACAATGTATAAATAATACTCAATGACCACAATATTTAAACGCTACCACCAAATTTGTGGTACAACTAGTCTAAGAACCTTTATACTTAAAACAAATTCATCTATAATAAAATATAAACTAGTAAGATAGTAAGACATCACTCGACTTGAGCATTTTAGATTACAATTTATAATGAATATTAGCTAGTAATGTATACCAACAAAAGGAATTGATAACTGTTAATAACTGGTTAATTAAGCATAGATTTGTTAGGATTTTTAGCATTTATTCTGTTTTAATTATAGGATTTTTAGGGATTTTGTTTAGTTAGGGATTTTACTGTTTATTTTTCTGTTTAATGTGTTTTCGATTATGGAAAGAGAATACAGTTGAGATTTAGGTGAGATTCGAAGAAAGAAAGAATGAGGAACGCTGAAATTAAGGAAAGGAGCAGAAAAACAGATTTTAAGTGACTTTTTGCTTACGCTAAAGGAGGAGCTTAAGCTAAAACTCACTTAAATCAGAAAAGAAGTTCTGAATGAAGGCGTCAACGCCATTGAAGTGTGAAGTGCGAAATAACAACCACTTTGTAACAAACAGCAGGGATCTTTTATAAAAGGAAGGCTAGAATGAACAAAGACATCATCATCTTTTGGAAGATCTTTGGAAGCACTTTGCAATCAAGAATTTTCCTTTTTCCTTTTCCATTGTATTTTCATGGCTACCATGGGTAGCTAATTTCTTTTCTTCTTGGGATTGAATGTAAAGTCTCACTTTCATATGCACTCTTAATATTAATTTTATGTCATTCAATTTAATTACTCTCGTTAACGTTTTGTTTAGCTTTGTATATCTCAGATTTCTTATTTTGACTGGAAAACATTATTTGAAACTGGAAATAAACGTTAACTCATTACAGGTATACGTTCAGGAATGAAGTGTAACGTAATGACTGTTCATTACAAATGCTCTTAATGCTGATTAATTTAATCTAGTAACTAAGAATAGAGCTAGATACTTTAATCTATGAATTTCAATATTAGAGGAATCAAGTTGAAAAGGTTTTTATTTGCACAGAAGGGTAATTTAATAAAATGACATAATTATTTAATTATGAGTGTATGGGAAGGAGAGTCAGTTACAATTCA
>Ga0123340_1001096_pt1 | contig 21553 bp, 21 predicted proteins | sample SirMexnodulemix_FD_89961 | JGI IMG/M metagenome (GOLD analysis project Ga0123340, IMG submission 89961) | Root nodule microbial communities of legume samples collected from Mexico - Siratro Mexico nodule mix | ecosystem: Host-associated > Plants > Roots > Nodule | place: Mexico: Nepantla...
AATCTAAATCGTGCTATAAAATAAAAGTTAAAAAATAAAATAATTTGAAATTCTAATATATTTAAATTTCTTAAAACTCTTAAAAGTTGTGAAATTTGCATTAGACACATAATAATAATAATAATACCGGAGCCACGAATTAAAATCAGTTTTTTTTTTTTTTTCACATAAAATACTTATTTTGATGCATGTGATTTTTCCACCACTTTTATCTCTACTTGCACTCTCACACCCAAATAACGTGACATGAACGTATATAAATACGAGCGCACTTTTTGGGTCTTCTCACTCTTTTCTCAGTTCAAAGCGAAACGCAGTGCTCGACAATGGTGGCGACGCTTCTAAAATCCTAAAACCCTAACCCTAATAAAAACTAAAAAAATTGCGAATCTTTACGAGATTTCGATTGATCGATCTTTGCGACGCCATGGACGTGGACCACGATCAACCATCCGCCGCGACGGCGAAGGCCCAGGCGCTGCAGACCCTAGCAGCGGGTCCTCTCTCCTCATCGGTGGCAAGGCTCGCTGCGTCCTCGCGCTGCCTCCCTTCGGACAAGGACTTCCACTTCTACCGCAACTTCGAGGAGTTTAAGGTCCCCGTCGAGGAAATCGCGAGGGAGTCACGGTCGATGCTGGAGGCCATCGGCGCCGCGGAACACGTTGCGTTCCCTGCCGACGTCGATGATGCCTATGACTGGCTTGTGAACGTGAACGATGACGTTCTGGAACGGTTTGATTCATCCATGGATGAGTTCCGGAGGGTTCGGGAGGAGGAGGAGAAGACTGGGCATCCGGCAAAGCACCCGATGGAGGAGGATGGGTTTCAGCTGGTTTCTGGGAGGAAGAAGAAAGGGGGAAGAGGGAATGTGACTCCAGGGATGGGTTCTGAGGCGAGTCCGGTGACACCTGGAGTTACGGTGGCGACTAAGGATAAGAAGACAATGGGGCCCAAACCTAAGGTTCCGTTTCATATTCCGACTATAAGGAGACCGCAGGATGAGTATAGTATTGTGGTTAATAATGCAAACATGCCTTTTGAGCATGTGTGGTTGCAGAGTAGCGAAGATGGGTCGAGGTTCATTCATCCACTGGTTAGTTATTTAGTATTTTTGTTTATGCTTTGCTTACATTGTTTGTATGGGTATGTTTAGATTAACTTTCGCTATGAATACTTAAGAGCAGAGGATCAGAAGGAACCATGATATTAAATTCTGTAAGTTAAAGTTTTTAGAAGATCACTTGGACTTTGTATGATGGATGAATTTTTTTAACAATTTAGCGGTGGGTTATTAGAATGAGCAAAATCTTTTGTTGTTTTTGTTATTTTTCCTTATGTTTTGAGTTTTTTTTAACAAACTTTTATGAAGGGAATTTTTTCAATTGTATCTAATTGTAGTCTTTTGTAAAATATGATTGTATGGCTGCCACTCATATGTTTGGTTATGTTGAGAAAGCTAGTTTTGGCAGGCGTGTAGGTTTTTTTGTTTTTTTTGTTTTTCTCTTTCCATTTAGGTTATGTGTGAGTTGGGTTGGAGTGTATATCAAGCTCATTTGGCATGTAAAAACTTGTTTAAAGTTGTTCTGTGGTCCTGTTGATATTAAGGTTATCTCAGTGATATATGTTGTTAATTTAATGTAATATTTGGTTCTGAACCCCTTGAAACAACAAGATTGAATCATAATGTTAGAAAAATATTACACCTCCATTTTCTTTATAAGGAGATCTCTAAAACCTGCGAGAAGAAATTTGGTTCTTCTGCTGTTGTTAAGAAACAAGATTTGGTCCTGTTGGGGGGAGAGACATAATTTTTATTAAGCAATTACCTGCAATGACTGGTTGTAGGACCACAATTCATATATTCTGTTAGATCTTTCTCTCTCGGACCTGACCATATGTTTGCTAATTACAATGGAGAAGATGCAAATCCCATTTGAGAATGTCGTTAGTTAAACTCAATTGTGTCCCCTTCTGTGAACTGTAATGTGTAGTTGCGGCGTCTCTTGAGTCAAGAAGTGATAATAATGCCAGTTTCATTGGGTTGTTACATAGTGTTCTCAAGATCAATCATGCTGGCTATTTATATGTTGGTATGGTGTACTTTAAAGCAATAGCTTGTGTTGAATGATATTTTCTGTGTCATGTTCATACCCTTTCACTTTTCAAATATTTGCATGAACCAGCGATATAGGTTCAATAAGCCTTGTTGAAAGTCTTTTGATAATGAAGGAATACATCCTTTGAAAGGTGTAAATTCTTTCTTGGTATTGAAATCTTATTGAAAACAACTTTTGGTTGTCTGACTGCATTCTACGTTTAGATCATGCTTTTCTAGCGTTTATATCTCCGTACAATAGCTATTGGTAGCTGTATTTTGTTTTGCATTAGTAATCTCTAACCTTGTTTTGCATTAATTTTTCTTAATTTTTTATTTATATTAGATTTTTTTTGTCATATATCTTTTTCATGTTAATTTATTATTCCAGGAAAAGCTCGCTGTTTTGGATTTTGTTGATAGAAATCCTGGGGATGTTGTGCCAGTGAAGCCTCCCTCAATAGATAACACTCCATTCAAGCTTGTGGAGGAAGTCAAAGATTTAAAGGAGTTGGCTGCTAGGCTGCGTTCAGTTAATGAATTTTCGGTAAAAATGATTACTATTCATAAAGTTTTACTTAGAAATTTCCTCATGAACAGTTACATAATTTGATTATTGTATCTGAAAGGTGTAATTGCAATGACACATTAAGGAGCACAATTGGATGGGCCATTGAGTTCTAGCCATTCAATCTTACTAATATGTCACACATTAAATTTCATTGTATTATATTAATGGGCCTTCATCGTATATTTCGAACTTAAACTTTTAGATTTGGTCATTGACAAAGGTAAACTATCACTATTCCATTTTTTCTGGTTTTACACTTGACCAGAGACTTATTCAGGTTTGTGTTTTGATTTTTGTTTCTATTGTGACAATAATCATTATTTATTAGGTGGTTTTTGTACTGTGTAGATAGTCTTTGGTATATTAGTATTATTGTTTTTCTACTTTATAGGATATAGTTCTTTATCATTTTGATGCTGTGCACCTTCTAGGTGGGGTTGCCTAGTTGATTTCAATTGCTGGAAGTTAGGATCCGAATAGGGTAATTTTTGCAGAAAATGGGGCTGTAGGTTGGATGAATTTTGACCATGGCTTTAGGGTGATTTTTGCTCTGAAAAATAAATAGAATTAGGATAGAGATGAGTTTGGTTTTGGTTTTGGATTTTGAAGGTGGTTTTGTTTCAGTTTTCAAAATTGGATGTTTTTAGGATAAAATGGATTAAAGCAAGAAGAAATGATTTGGGTAGATAAACCTTAAGGCGCCACAGGTGCCAAAATCTATTATTAGCCTTCTTTTTTCTCAATCCAAAATAAATACAAGTGGGGGTGGGGTGGCAGCCGCATGTTTAGTTCCCCTTGGATAGTCCTAAAGGCTTCGCAGAAGTCCACTAAAAGCTTATAATTGCTCCACTAAACACTTCATTAAACCCTCACATATGGATTTTTAATTATGCTACTCCCTGCCTAAATTTCCACTTAGAGAACATGAAAAGACCTTGAGGTGTTTATTGCAAATTTTGTTCAGATCATAAGAGTACCACATGCAGCCCACTTACAAATAAAACGCTCAAAAATCCAAAAACAAAATTCAAGGAAAAATAATGCCAAAAGTTAGCGGCCCATTATTACAAATTTTAAGCAATGTAAAATATAAAGTGATTTTAAATTTCTTCTTGTCTTTAAGGCTCTTGAATCTTCAATTAGGCTTTAGACAATTCCTTAATTTTGGCTCCTAAGACCTTTAAGTTAGAAGCATCTTCAAGCAGGGATGTCACCTTATGTTACAGGGCTTCCTAGCTTTCCTAGTTCTTAACCTAGTCACGGGCTTCCAATTTCTTAAAGTGCTTTGTCCTTGATTGTGTCCTCATCATTGGATGTACTTATTATTTTCGTTGCATTTGATTGTTGGAATAATATTTCTCCTTTCCCTTAGTCGCTATTATTTCCATTCATTGCATTCTTTTGGCTTATTTTTTGTAATGACTTGAAGTTGAAATATATAGGTTGATTTGGAACATAATCAATATCGGTCTTTTCAAGGTTTGACTTGCCTTATGCAAATCTCAACAAGGACTGAAGATTTTGTTGTTGACACATTGAAACTTCGCATTCATATAGGACCCTATCTTAGGGATATTTTCAAGGACCCTTCCAAGAAAAAGGTTAGTTGCACATGATCGGATTTTCTCTTAAATGAACATTTTTGTCTGATTATTTTGACATTATTTACTGTTAATTAGGTCATGCATGGTGCGGATCGTGATGTTGTGTGGCTTCAACGAGATTTTGGAATTTACATTTGTAATTTGTTTGACACTCACCAGGTTTGTTTAAATGCTCTAACCATTCACTGAAACTATTTCCCTTATAACTATGAGACACTAGACTGCAATATCACTGATATTTGGTTTGTAATAGTTATCATGTGAGAGATTTTGATTTTGTAACTAGGTGTTTGTGTATTTATAATATTTTAGCTAACGAATATTTAGCCCAAGACTAATCTATTTTGATTGCATTGCTTAGGCTTCAAAGTTGTTAAACTTGGAGAGAAATAGTTTGGAGTATATTTTGCTCCATTTTTGTGAAGTTACTGCAAACAAAGAGTATGTTGTCCTTGGTTTTATGCTTTAATTTTGAATCAACCCATTGAGCCCAGATGCTTTACTGTTGCTTATGGGCTTGAGTTTTCCAACTTTTTCCTTGCATAATTTCTGAAAGGTTTACATTAACAACTCCTTGCAGTTACCAGAATGCAGATTGGAGACTACGTCCACTTCCTGATGAGATGCTAAGGTATATATTTTTAAATTGTTACGTTTAAATCTTCCTTGATTCTTCATTTGTTTTCCCCATCTTGAATGATATTCTACATTGTTGGATTTTAAATTTGCTTGGTTTCCTAAAGGGTATTGGAGGGAAGTAATGAGTAACCTGGTTGTGTTTTGTTCAGCATACTAGGAATCTGTAGTATGTGATGATTCTTTGTTAGTTGTTTGCCATTACCCTTGTATTGGGGTGGGGTTTACTTGCAACTTGATATTGGTTAACAAATGTTGTGTTTAGTTCCTCCCTCCCCCTATCACAAAAGGAAAATAGTTTACTCTTTTATCTTGGTTTCAGCTTGGTTTCAGCTTGATGATTACTGGTATAATGTCATGAACGATCTAATTTTTACAACCTATTTACTGTTTTCTGATGACAGATATGCCAGAGAAGATACACACTATCTGTTATATATATATGATTTAATGAGGATTAAGTTATTTGCCTTGTCTAAGGAGTCTGAAAGTTCTGAGTCTTCAGACACTCCTCTGGTGGAGGTAACTATCTTCTAAACTTAAGAAATCTCTCTCCGTGGATGAATTTGAGTTGGTTGAATATCTTGCGTGCTTTATTGAGTGTAGAAATTTGTTGTGGTTGAAATTTGTTAATGATACTTCTGTTACCGTGAACAAGTTTACAAGGTTTAATAATCTATGATTGCTTCTAGTTGTGCGTTAAACCTTACGAATTTAGCATAGTAGGTGACATTACTGTTTATCAGTTCTTCCTACTTTTTTCTATGCGAATTTCGTTGTTATATGCATGTTCGAGAAAGGTTTTCTCACAAAAATAATAATTTTTTTTTTCTGTTCCAAACATATCTTAGAAAGCTGACATGAAATATTCTATTTTTACATCCCAAAATAAGCTAGTTCATACAACCATAAAGTTTTAGTTTTAGTTGCTTCTATCTATTGTATTTCATTGTTGCATACCTGATATCAAACTAACTAGATAAGCATGTGAACTATCAAATAATCATTACCCGAGACCGTAGGGTTCTCTTTTATATTCACAGACTTACATTTATTTGAACTTTTACACAGTTTACAATACTGGTTTGATTAGACCTGTTTGACCTTTCCTTTCTATGCATAAAGGATTTTGGGCAATATTTTAATTATAAATGTTAATGAAATTGGGATAGATTGTGGCTGATTGGTTGACTCATTGAGTTTTAATTTTGGGTTTCTACTGGAATTACTCAAAAATCAACAGGTCTACAAGCGAAGTTATGATGTCTGTATGCAGCTGTATGAGAAAGAACTTTTGACAGAGAACTCCTATCTTCATATATATGGGTTCGTTACTTTCATAAAGGCTGTTTCATGTAGTTTGTGTTGTGTAGAAGTAGCAATTGTTCACCAATATCTTTTTGTATATCTTGATTACATCAATGACTCTTTTACATAAAGGGAGTGTTTATTAAGTTCTGTATTGCATGCCAAGAAATGTAAAGTAAAGCGTAGTTACTGTTTCCTGATAGGTTGCAAGGAGCTGGTTTCAATGCTCAACAGCTTGCCATTGTTTCTGTGAGTTACTATTTTAAAATTATTTGTAGCATCAATTTTGAGCATGAAAAATATTCTCTGTAGTTCCACTGAGAAATCTTTTAATTAATTACTGGTATCCCATTTTTAAGTATTGTGGTAAATTCGGTCGTCTTAATCTAGAAGCCGGGATTTTTCATGAATATCAATTTAACACAAATTAGGTGAACTTATTCCCTGGATTTTATATATCATTCTCTTAATTAATTTTCTTTATCTTATAAAATATGGCTTGCTCCTCTAGCATCTCTCTCATCACCAATTTCGTTGTGGTCATCAAAATATCAAAATTTAGCTATTGATATACCATTTCTTACCACCATAAATGTCTTTGCCTCCTTTGTTTCAATTATTTAAATAATTTCAGTGCAGTTACTCTGTTATCATCTCAATCTTCACTAGGCACCCTTGGAATAGTTATGGTGTTGTTTCATGTTGGTTTCTATCATGAAACAGTTTTGGTTGGACACCAAGAAATAATACTAATATCCTTCCAAGAATGATTCTTGTATCTATGTTCAAGTTTTTTTTACATTTTTCTGGAACAATCCAAAATAGTTTCCAGTGCTGAAAGGGCCTGATACAATGTCAAAGAATTTGTGATATTAGAATGTCCTACTTCTAAAACTAGTAGAATGAAGAATGTTACATATTGCATGTTTTGCATTCGTTTTGGATTTCATTGCTCTATATTTAGCATCCATTGAAGGTTTTATACTCTGTTTTCCTGACTTGCAGGGATTGTGTGAATGGAGGGACATTGTTGCCCGTGCAGAGGATGAGAGTACGGGATATGTATTGCCAAATAAGTCTGTTCTTGAAATCGGTATGAAACGTGCAAGTTCTGGGTATCTTAATGTTAACAATTTGGCTTGACGTTCATAGTTTAATTTGTATTTACCTTTTTAAAAGCTAAGCAGATTCCTCTTACTACAAGCAAACTGAGGCGATTAGTGAAGTCAAAACACCCTTATGTTGAACACAATCTTGATACTGTTGTCAGTATCATCAGACATTCTATTCAGAATGCTGCTGCATTTGAGGAAGCTTCTCAACTGTTGAAAGAAGCACAAGCTGCCACTGTAAGTAACATATTTACGAAGATGCATTATATATATGTGTAATATATATATATATATATATATATATATATATATATATATTCTCCATTCCTAGCTTGGATATGATTCTTTCGAAGTTAATGCAATTCAGCTCTTTGGTGAGTTTGTCTACAAGTTGATATGTTTAATTCTATCATGCGGTTTGTGGGCTATACTAATTGCAGATTTGTTATCACACTTAAAGAAATGAAATAGGGGAAAATACTTTGTATTCAACTTACACTGTCTTACCTTTTATTGATGTATGTATGGTTACAAGTAGAGACAAAACCTTAACCCTAAAGTTGGGTGCAATCAAAGAAAATAACAATAAAAATAATATAACACTCCCTCTCAAGTTGGAGCATATAGATCATATGCATGAAGCTTGGAAAATAAACTCAATCCTAGGTCCTCTTAGAGATTTAGTTAGAATGTCTACGAGTTGTTCATTAAAACTGACAAACTCATTAATAAGATCCTTTGACAACAACTTCTCTTTAACAAAATGACAATCAATCTCTAAATATTAAGTTCTCTCATGAAACATCGAACTGGAAGCAATATGAAGAGCTGCCTGATTGTCACAATATAATTTCATGTGTTCATTTCTATAAAATCCACACAAGTTCACTTGTAGCTAGCCATAAGTCTATATTCAGCTTCCACACTAGATCGGACAACAACACCTTGTTTCTTACTTATCCACGATATAAGGTTCCCTCCAAGGAATCCACAATGTCCTGTGGTAGATCTCTTACCAATGGGACAACTAGCCCAATCTGCATCACAATACCCTAAGACTTGACTATCTCCCTTGTTCTCATACAACAATCCTTGTCTTGGGTTCCCTTTTAAATATTTGAGAATGTGAATCACAACATTCCAATGATCAATGTGAGGTTTCTGCATAAATTGACTCACAACTCCCACGATCAGGTCTTGTTATAGTGAGATAAATGAGTTTTCCAACCAACCTTCTATATCTCTCATGATTTGAGAAAAGTTCACCTTAGCCTCTAAGTTGAGTCCATAGGACTATCATGACCTTGCAATTTGTTAGGCCTGTCTCCAAAATATCAAGAGCATATTTCTTTTGATAAATGACGACACCTTCTTTTTGATTGTGCCTCTTCAATACCAAGAAAATATTTTAGATAACCTAGATCCTTGGTCTGAAAGCGGTTGAATAAATGCTTTTTTAATTGAGAAATTCTAGTGATATCATTTTTTTGTAATTACAATAACATAAACATTAGATAAACACACTTGTAGCAGAGTTATTACAATAAACACTGAATGATCTGCCTCGCTCTGTTTCAATCTAAAAGTCTGTACAACTTGACTTAGTTTACCAAATCAAACTCAGGGTGATTGCTTCAAGCCATAGGGTGGACAATGTAATTTACAAACCAAACTAGACTCTCCTTGAGCAACAAACCCAGGAGATTGCTCAATGTAAATGTCCTCTTCCAAATCACTTTGAAGAAAGGCATTTTTAATGTCAAGCTGGGTAAAGAGGCCATTGGCGAATGGTAGCCATAACAACAAAGTGATGAACAATACTGATCTTGGCCACAAAAGAAAAAGTATCACAGTAGTCAAGGCCATAAACTTGAATGTATCCCTTAGCTACTAGACGAGATTTGAGACTATCTACTTCACCAGTGGGGCAATCTTAACTTGTAGGCTTCTTATCACGAGGAAGAGGAACAAACTCTCAAATACCATTGTGTTTAAGAGCATGCATTTCATCAATCATGGCTTGTCTCCATCCAAGGTGACCGAGTAACTTCTAAACATTGTTAGGAACAATAATGGTAGACAAGGAGAAAATAAAAGAGGAATATCGAGAGAAATGATGATAACTAAAAAATTTTAAACATAATATGGATTACTAATAGATCAAATATCTTTTCTAAGAGCAATAGGCAAGTGTGCTCAGAGTCAGGAGGGGGCAAGGAGGATGAAGGATCCGTGGTATGAGAATCTGGTGGTGGAGGATTTAAGTCATGAGGATCTTCAGGCAAGGATGTAGGAATTATCGTTGATATGTGAGAAGAGGTGGTGGATCAATGTCATCTGCACCTTGAGTTTGGGTATGAGAGGAAGTAGGAATAATCAATGGATCATATGATGAATAATGTTCCATAGGGGACAAGAAAAAGGTTATCCTTAAAGAAGGTAACGTCAGCAGACATATAATACCTTTCGGTTGAGGGAGAACAGCATTTATACCCTTTTCGAAGACGAGAATATCCCAAAAGGACACATTTAATAGCCCTTACAGAAAGCTTGTCTAGACCTGGAGAGACATTATGAACAAAACAAGTACACCCAAACACGCATTGAGAGCCATGATATATAGGGTCATTTGGAAAAATTATTGTGTGGCACTTTATTTTCAAGAGATAAACAAGGGATCCTATTGATTAGGAAACAAGCAGTGAGGACTGCATCGTCCCAATGACGAACAAGAACATTAGTACTAAACGTTAGAGTGTGCTATTCCAGTAAGATATCTATTCTTTCTCTCTACTATACCATTTTGTTGTGGAGTGTGAGGACATGTTGACTGATGTAAAATTTCTTGGGAAGATGAGATTGAATAAAATGCAACAGAAAAAATATTCCTTAGAATTGCCACTTAGAATTTCAATTATCTTCCCAAATTGGTTCTTAATTTCATTGAAGAAAGGCATAAATATGGATAAAAGTTTAGATTTGTGTTTCATTAAATAAACCCAAGTCCATTGAGAGAATTCATCAACGAAGATTACAAAATAATTAAAACCAAAAGTGACACGACTTGGTTCCCAAATATTAGAATGAATATTAGGAAAAGGAGAATTACATTGTGTTTTAGACATTTAGGGAAAGAACATCTAACATGCTTTCTTAATTGACAAGGTTCACAATCTAAAGCATAATGAAATATTTTAATGAATTAATGCTTGTTCAACCAGCAAAATGTGTTGTATTTTAATATTCAGTCTTAATTTCTATTTTTTGTTGATTAAATTGTATGATTGCTGAACAGGCATCAGATGTAGTACCAGTTACTGATGGAACTGAAGACCCCCAATCCCATAAACAAGATTCTAAGGTTGGAAATGCAACCAAGGTGTTGAAATTAGAAATAGCTGCTATAGTAATATTATTATCCTTGAGAAGTCACGATTTATTCTTTTGACTCCAAATAGGAATCTTCTCTGCATCAAGACACAAATGTACAAATAAAAATTAAGTCCAGTAGTCTTACATCTGAGCCACCAAGGGTCAGTCTCACAGTTTCAGAGCAGGATAAGGATGCAAATGTTGGTGCACTTTCTATGGCAAAGGTTGAAAAATTTGTCCTTCAGTATTAGTTCAATGTTTTATCCACCTATTGATGAACATTGATCTGAAATATATCTGGTAATTTGTTGATAGGGAAATGGAACAACTGTTCAGGTGCTAAAAAAGCCTCCTGGTGCTTTTGGGGCACTTCTGGGGAATTCAGCTTCAAAGAAAAAGCATGGTCCTGATAAGGTATGCTTTTGTCAAACCCAATGAATGTCATATTACATGTGATGCAAACATGTAGCTCCATGTCTGTTAACTACTATTTTGATACCACATTTTTTCTTTCTTCTTAGGGCAAGGAAGATATCAAGTTAGAGCAGATTAGATCTTCCGTTAGTCTTCCTTTCCATACATTTTTGGGTAGCAGCGAGAAGTCAGAACCTACAGTAGAAACTCCTAGTGTAGCGTCTGAAATGTTAGAGCCACCGAAACCTGTTTCTGATATAGTTTCTGCCTCACCTCTAGATAATATTATAATGTTAGAATCTGATACGGGTGCAGAGGGTATGGAGCTGAATAAGCTAGAAAACTACAATGTGCACATGGAGAAAAATTCTGGTGTGTTCACTTCGGGAAAAGAGGACAAAGATGAACCAGTGTCTCTCTCGGAATTATCATCAAATTTTCAAAAATGCTTTCATTCAAATGATCAAAATAATAAAACCAGACAGCACAAGAAAACTGAACAGTCCAGTGGCGTGGTGCAGCTGAAGGCATTTGATTATGAAGCTGCAAGGAAGCATGTCAAGTATGGAGAACATACAAAGCATGCATCTTCCCAGGATTGTGATGTTGAGGTAGAGGACTCAGATAGCAAGCAACGTTCGACAATTGGACAGGAACAAGCTAGTGATTCGACTAAACAATTGCAGCAAGGTAAAAGACGTCAGGCTTTTCCTGCTTCTGGGAATCGTAGTGCAACATTTCGCTGAGAAATGAAAATGGTACAAAAATGAGAAAGCAAGATGTTCAATATAGCGTAGTGTTGCATCTAAGATTGGCAACTTATGAATAGTTTACATCTTTCTATTGTAATTTTTACATGTTGGTCATTAGCAGCAACATTTATTTCCCTTGTGTAGCTGATAATTAGTATTAAAGGTGAAAAGTATGTATGGGAGACAAGAAAATCTGGTAGTCATTGTAAATGTTGGAAAACCCTAAATTTAAGGCAACTTGTATTTTTCATTGTGTAATTCTCAGTTACATTTCAATCTAGGAAGTTAAATTTGGTCAACATGAATTGATTTTACCATATTACTGTTGTTTATAGTATCAATATGCATAAATAATGGTTTTTTTTTGGCAACAGTGAATTAAATATTTATGCAGATTGCGTAATTAATGTAATACTAGGATATGTATACCGAAGGAATGACTAGCATATATTTTTGTTCAGATACCAGACAATGTAGCCCTCAGAACATGAGAGAAGAAATGACTGCCATATATTTTTGATGAGATACGATACGAGATAATCTAATCTTCATGTAACTTGTTAAGAGACTTTTGATGGTAATAAACATCGAATGAGCTAGCAATACATGTTAGTTATTGTTTCATGAAATTTTCTAATGTGTTTTATGTAAGTTGTAACTTGTAAGAGTGTCAAGAACTATGAATATTTTCTGAAGATAAAACAAAATAAACTGAGATATAACCAAAGCGGTAATCTAAATATTTTTTAGAAATAAAATGAATCACGTTTGGTAATATTAGATACACATTAGTGTTTTATGAAAGTTATATTGTAGCATATTTTATACTAGAATATTAAGGAAACAAAAAATGTGATGATTTACATATATTTTTGTCATATTTCTATTATTTGTTTTTCAAATATTTTCTTATGAAGTTTATGATAGAATTTCAGATTATCAAAACATCTAGGTAATGATTGATCAATGAATTTGAAAAAGATGATTCAAGATCTTATCATAGCAATGAAGTAATCATCGTAATTCAAGGATTGTACAGAGGATTGAAGATTGCACAGAGAATTCAAGTTGAAGTTGGTTTTTCAGTATTTTTAATTTGATGTTTTCTTGGGTGAGTTAAAACCTCTTGTATTTTTTACAAGGTGAAGTAACCATGTGACATTAAACTCCTCTTTCTTTAATTTTATTTTTGTCTTGTTTTTAAGTCTTAGTTTCATTTCTGAAATTTAATTAGTGGTGTATGTAATCAATGTAATTAAGAGTAGTTTATGCTCTTATTGTAATTATTCATTTAATTAATAAAATATTTTAAGAAGTTGTTGTAATTATTCATTTAATTAATAAAATATTTTAAAAAGCTGTCTTAATGTAATTTGTATATTTGGATGAATTAATATAAAATTGTTTTTTTTTTATTATTTTGGTTTGCTTATTCGCTAGATGATTTAGTCATTGTTTGTAAGAAGAGTCTAATGTGTTTTTACATGTTTTATTCAACATTCCTTTTAATTCAAAGCTAATCTTATTCAAAGCTAATCTTAAAAATTAGTTCCTAATAAAATAAGAGGCATGATAATATAACAAAACTTATAAACAACAATGGATAAGTTGTTAACTATCCAATCTTTGTTTAAAAGTGAGTTGCTATGACTATTAGAAGTTGAAGATGCAAGCTTACTTTGAGTCTACTTGGACTTATTGGACGTTGTTGAAAATGAATTTTTTTTTTTCATGTAACATTAGTGACAATCTTGATCCACAACATCTTTGGAATGAATATAAAAGATATTAATATTAATCGGAAGCTGGTTGGTCGTCTAGAAAGAATAATTGGTTAAGATACATCCTTTAGGTTGTTTTAAACAAATGTGAGATACTTTAGCTATGTGTTAGTTTAACAACTCTATGATTGTGATTATTTGCTCAATCCAACAAAGCACAAAACATGAATAAGCCACATTTGATAAATGTTATATATAAAAGCAAATTATGTAAAAGATGCAAGTGCTTTGTTTGACATACGATAAAACATTAAGTAGAATTTCTACTACATATGATAAGCATTGATGATGATAAAACAATAAATGCAAATAGAGTATAAACTAATGTAAACAAAAAGAATATTCTTAAAGCTTAATTTTTTGTTGTAGGAAATGTTTTTACCACCTATTGCCAAGAAGATTCGTGTCAAATAGAATTTTAATTCAAAGATCTCATGTAATCAAGCTAAAGCTACTTTAGCACAAACACTTTTCAACTTTGGTCCAATTGTCTATTGATAATAGTGTTTGCTTTTACCATGATATGGAGTAAAAATCTTTGCAACCTAGGAAGATAATTACTACCAACTATTAAGGATATTGTGTGAAGAAGATAGAACAAATAATGCTGTCTAAAGTGTTTCTATTGCTTCTAAACGATCAAGGTCGACAAACGATATAAGAAGATATTAAAAATGAGTTCAAGTATTCTTAACATCTGGAAAAGAGATTGTAACAACTACTTTTGTCAAGTGCCTATTTAAAGACATATTTTGAAAAAGAAAACATATAACAGATAATCCATTATTTGCTAGGGTTGAAACTTAACCAAATTTTATTTGCACCCCAAAGCTTTTTAAGAATACAATTTGCGTTTAACTTTTAGCAGACTAATAGAGAGTGTTTAACCTTGTAAACATCGAAAGGTGCAGTCCTTCTCTAGTGAGCGAAACCTGGGGTCCACAAAGACATTTTTCTTTGCCTTAAATCGATAATGACTTATTTTTGTAAAAAATACTTGTGTTAAGCCAGGAGTGGCTACACTCTGAAATAGTACTTGTATACAGCTAGCCAAAAGTGGCTATGAGCTGAAATAATATTTTTTGTACTTTGCAGTAGTAGTTTGTCTAGTGGAACTTGATTAGTTGGTCAAGAACCGGACGTAATTTGAACTATCATATGAACTAGTATACAAATATTGTATAATCTTTCCTTCCTCCATCTATTACATTATATGTTATTTTTTTTTTGTATTACTAAAGAAGGAGAGCATTTGTGAAAAAGAATTTCAAAATTTTTTTAACAAAGTGTTTGTCGTACAAACTATCGTCTGATTATCTAATATGAAACGATACCTTGTGAAAAGTTTTAAAAAATATTTTGAAACACAATTAAGGCCTTCTTTCTTGTGTTTCTTATATTCTTCTACACCATGTCTTACGAAGGATCCAAAGAAGTCAATTACAGTAAGTTGACTTTGCTAAAGTGCCAATACAAGATGTTCATCATGAAGGAAAATGAAACCATTCAATCTATGAGTTGTAGGATTCAGGTCACCATAAATGAGTTGAGATCTCTTGAAGAAAATGTAGCATGTGATATACAAAGTCCTAAGCACTTTCCCCCCCTAATGGTGAGCTTAAGAAATAAGCTTATGTGTTTCGAAACATTTGTGTTTGGAAAAGCTTGTAAAAATCCAAACTATACATGAACAAGTATTGTTGTGTGATGCATAAAGGAGGGGAGGATAAAAGGAAAGTCTATTGCTCCTCAAAAGTCTAAAAAGGTCATGTAAAAGCTTATAAAGTGTTAGATAATAAGACAGGTCAAACTCAAACGATGAGGAGTCATTCTTTTTATTAAGCAAGTTTAAGAGAATGTTGAAGAATCATTGGAGATATGAAAAAAAAAAAGAAGTTTAAACTTAGAGTAAGTATAAAGACAATAAAGAAAAAGTGATTTACTATGATTGCAAAAAGTTAGGACATTTTAGATCATAGTAGCTTAAACAAATGAACAAGGAAAAGGATAAATAAGAAAATCATATTCTACAAAAGTAAAAGTTTTATGTTCACTTAGAAAGATCTGGACTTGTCAGATGTAGATTCTGAAAAAGAAAAAGCTCACATAGCTTCATGGCGGATATATCATAGAGCATAGTGTCTAAGTTAACTAATATTCATTGTGTCATTCAAACATATTATGAGGTCATTTCCAACACTTTTAAAATTATACAAGCATTTACACAAATGAAAAAAGAATTTTCAAAACACTTTAGAAGAGAGCTTGAGAAAACTAATAAAAATCTTGAACTATCTAATGATATTTTAAATGAAAATTTTGAGTTTATTTATACTTTTGCAAAATGAAAGAGTTGAAAAAGTACCCGAAGGAGTTCAAGATAGGAAGACCATATACAATATATTTTCTAAAATTGTTTCATTATGAAAGGTCCTATTGATTGATGACCATCCAATCACCATATCTTTAGCCAAGAGGAAATGAGAAGATAAGACCTTATGAAAGAAGGGTCTACATTGACGAATAGAAATAATAGGATTTTCTTCATTCTTCTTTGTCTTGTAAAAATGTATAGGAATACATTTGTAAAGAAAAAAATAATTAAAAGTAGAAATAGGAATATGTTTTTAATGTCTAAAGTTACACGCCTGCCTTCAATCTTCCTAATTAGGGAAGTCAAAAACGAGTACAACTTAGCACTACATGACTATGCATTAATCTTACAAACAAAAACACTTATAAAGACTTGGAAGAAGAAAGTTTTGCTTGATGTGGGACATATACACCTTAGAGCATCAATTTTCTTCAAAAAGTGCAGCTTCATTTTTGTCTTGGAAAATTAGTCCTATATCCCATGAGTCACAAAGTGCTAGTAGGCTCTAAAATCTATATAGAGTCCCTTGTCTCTTGTAATTTTCACCTTGATTGAACTTGAATTGAATGATTGATTTACTATCTTCTTATTCTTAAGGTCTTTAAATTAGAGTAATCTTCACTTTTCCCTCCTTCAAGCAACCTTCCATGAGGAGAGGAATTTGAGTTTCATAAAACACTTAAAAGTTTTATCAAATTTCTAAATCTTGTGTTAGGCGGTTCAACATGCTTTCATCACAAATCTATCATAGGTGTAGCTCTTAATCTTCTCATAAGAAAAGGAACCATAGAGGCTTACTAACTAGAAATAACCTATTATGTGTACTTAAGAAGAAACTAATTCATCTAAGAAATTCTCAATGACAAAAAGAAGACCCTAATCTTGGTACCTGAATAGTGGAAACTTGCATCATATGACGGGAAAATGTCTATGTTATAATAGTCATGGAGAAAACACGAAGGCAAGGTAATAGTTAGAGGTAACAAACACAACAAGATAATTGGAGTTGATTGGATATGTATGTTAGCCTATTTTGCAATGATGACAAGTGCACCAGTTGTAAACGTAACAAATAATAAATATATCATTCTATCCCAAAGAATTTATGCAATTCTATCCCAAAGAATTTATGCAGTACAACAATTTATATGATTATAATAAATTTAGACCCAAGAAATAATCCATAATTCAAATGTTGTGTAGAAAAATAAAATTAAAACAAATAAATATTTTTAACGATTTTGTATCAACACGTAGAACATAGAAAAAGAGTAAAAGATGAATAGAATGAAATTGACAGGGTTAGATTTCACCGAACATCACTCTCGTGTATGAAAACAAATCTCTTCTTTTCTATCAATAATCAATGTCAACCCACAAAATTACTTAAACTTGATTCCTTAATAGATGAGCCTAGGGATTATGTATTAACTGTCAACTCCTTGATTAATTATATAGATGAATCTTCCTTTTAGATAAGGATCTTATGATAACAAATGAATCACGAGCTTTCATTTGGTAAATTAATTCAGTTCTAAATTCAAAAAATATTTTTATTACTCTTAAGAATCAATGATCGAGTTATGGATTCACACAACAAGCATAACCATAGAATTAATATAGTGATGTATTAAAAGAAAATATGATAAGATATAAAATAAACCCAAATCCCATTATATGAGAGTTCCATCTAATTACATCTAACCTCAACAATAATGGGTTTAGCTTCTCACAATCATGAGAACACCAAACAATCTACAATTAACAATATGAATTAAACACAAAAAAAATAAAACTCCTAAGTTGTCTCTAAGTCTTTTTTTTTATGATACAAACCCTAATACGAAATGTTTTTTAAATAAAATATATTTCAATGCTCACGCCTGACTCAGAAAAAATAAAATAAAATAGGTCCCACTCAATTTTCAAGACACCAAATTTCAATTATTCATCCAAATTATCTGCTTTGCTCCAACACCATAAAAGAAAAAAAAAATACTCCTACAATTTGATCCCCATGAACCAAATTCCAAAAAGATTTTCATGTCAGAAACTAAAAAACCAAGTGACAATTCCATTATCTAGAAACTGAATTCTCATTATATACAGTACAGTAAATGAATCTTTTAAAAAAAAATTAAACAATAAATGATAATTAAAATAAAAAATGCTGAAAATAAAAATAAATAAAAAAATGTCTCAATTATAATAAATGGTGCTAATTAAGGAATTAAAATGAAAAATATATTACTTAAATACTTTTTTTTGAAAATAATATTAATGGAAAAAAAATCTTCAAATAACACCAAATTAATCACAAATCACGGTTCAGCTTTATGAAAAATGAATTCTGACATTCAATAGAAATCATGCTATTTGTGTAAATATTATGGACTATATATCATATCAAGAAAAAGAAAATTGACATGTCACCCACGACTACAAAAGAGAAAGAGAAAGAGAAAAATATTCAAGCAACTTATGAATTATCATATCCGTAGAAGAAGAAAAAAAATCTAATAGCATTCACTTATGCGAAATAATAGATATGAATATGTCTATAAGATGTTATATATATGAATGATCATTTAATAATCCTATTTTCTTATATAATATTTAAGTTTCTTTTATTCAAATAAAGAAAAATCATAAATTCTTTATTTTTGATATGATGTTAAATAAATTATCTATTATATTCATTTAATTTTTTCTCACCAAACAGTTTTTAATACATAATGAAAATAAGGGGATTGCTATTGCAAGATCGTGTAGTCCTAACAAAACAGGTGTGTTGTCATCTTCAACAGCTCCTAAACTCTAATAGGTATTTTGGTCATCAACAACTTCTCTCAAGTTCTAGTTACGTCTCCAATGTTCCATCAACTATTCAGGATCCTGGGATGAAGTCGTGTAGACACTCCGTCGTTCAAGTCAGTAAGAATCTGAGTAACGTAGGGTGAATAGGATTAGAATAACAGTACCTCATTTCTTGAAATCACATTTTTTTTCATAGGAGTTTGGATGGGGCCTTAGGTAATTGGGCTAAAGGCCCAACTTATTCAAGATGTTGAGTGATTCTTCTTGCACCTCCATAATGACTTCCTGCACCATCATACTAACTGTGCTTTTACGAAATTATCTTTTTAAAATTTTTTAAAACCCAATGTTACCCTTTACCCCTTTCACTTAGCAGATCCCTCACTCCCACCTCCACCCTCCCACCTCTAGCAGTCTGGCAAGCCTGCACCTCCATACGATCGTTCCTGCACCTCGAACTTTTCTTCCACGTCCATTATTGCTGCACCTCCACCATTGTAGCTTCTCCTATTGCACCATACCCTGTTACTCGAGAAAATCGTGGGCTACACCCTCCACAACACGCACACCACCAAAGGCACCACCACATATCAAATTGTCAATTATATAATCAATTGGACTAAAGGTAAGGTGTATTGTATGTTTAATATCATATTGGAGTGAAAGATATAAGATGTGATGGCGGAGGATGCCGGTGGTGACCGTTTTTTGCCGGTGATAGTTGTCGTTGCGGGTTGGGTAACCCACAATGCAGTGTTTTTTGCCTACCTTTGATTTTCAATATTCTTTGCTTTGTTTCAGAACTATGGGAAGAACTAGAGGAGGTCGAGAGAGACCGACAACCTCTGTAAGGCGAGGAAACAGACGTGATGAAGCTGTTGAGGCAGGGGGATTCCTAGGTGGCCCTTCTGATCATTCTGTTTTGGTTAGTTACCCTGATCATATTGCGTTTAAACTGTGGACTGGTGAGGTAAGATATTTATAATTTCCTGTACTGTGTTGGTGATTGGATTAAATTTAATTAGTTACATGAGTATTAGGAACATGAATTGTATTAGCAATGACATCAAATTCTTGTTGATATGACAACTCAGAAGATGACTGACCTGATGATATGTTTGAGAAGCTTAGTCGAGTTCACATAACATGAACTTCGTTAAGTGGTATCACACCAAATTGATATCTAGCTACTACACAAGCACATGGTAATCCATGGGTAGATCTGAGGACACAACAACAATGTTTGATTGTTGTCACATTGTCTTTATTGTTCTCTTTCAAAGTCAGCAATATGTTGGACGACTTCACAAGACTTTTTGTCATGTCAACAACCAAGGCATGCTCATCATGTTTTAATCTCTCGGAATAAGGGTGTCCAACTAATGTGTTAGCAAGATCATGATTATGTAAGCCACATATGACTTTCAACACCCAACGTTCTCCATTTGGAATAGGTTTACCTCACAATCTAAATGGACAGTCACACTCTCTTGTCCCTATAATGGTAACCTCCAAATCATTCTTGTATTTTCTATATTTTCCACTCTTTTCACAATCCAATAATACAAATGTCTTCCTTTCTTGTTGACCCGTTGCTTTATTATATCTCAATATGACAACCACAAATCCAAGAGAAAAAGCAACCTTCTAAACCCGTTCAAGTAAATGATCTCTAGTAACAAATACCTAAATATAAAATTCATAAAAATTTTAGGGACATAAATTTAGTAACAATCACAATTTATCCAATAACAAAATTTAGTATAACCAAATTCATTTACCTCATTTGTTGAAAAATGAAAGCCACACTCATGTTCGTTAACCATGACAACACTTTGATATGATTGTTCCATTTCTGATATTTTATCTATTTCTTCGGAAAATTTTCTGCAGATGTCTCCTTCCATCATAGACTACATAATTCATTCAAAAGAATTACACAACCAAATAAAAAAAAATATACAATTAATGCTAAGTTAAAAAACAAATAAATATACAAATGAATAGCGGGTTGTACAACCCGCAAAAGAAAAAATTTTCAAAAACACATTGCGGGTTGTACAACCCACAATTAGTTTTAAAAATTTTTACATTGCAGTTTGTACACCTCGCAATAGTGAAGGTACAACAAAAATAGTTACGGGTTGTACATCTCGCAACGAATTGAAAAAAATATTAACATTGCGGGTTGGAGATCCCGTGAATAGAAAAAAAATTTAAAACGCACCGTCAACAATGGACAAACGGAGCAACCTCCTTTCTCCTCCCAACAACAACCTCCTTCCTCAGCCACACTTACCACGATCTTCTTCCACCTTTCTAATCTCTCTACATTACTCTCACATTCCACCTTTATCAACGTCTCAATTGTGACAAACGCAACACCTCCACCGCCTTTATCTTTCTCTTTTAAGACGAAGGGCATTTTAGTCTTTTCATTATGTATAAAATAGGAATTTAAAAAAGTATAGAGGTGCAGGAATTCGTTATGGAAGTGCAGGAAGAAGCATGAGTGTCATATGTATCTTAGTAGTGCCATGTGTTTAACAATGATTGACCGTAGGCTGAATTGAACTTTCGTAGTATCCAGTGAATAGTTGCTCAGTCAACATGGGTGAATATTTAAGTTGTGATCGGTGAGTCTCGATCGGTCACTACTGATAGTATTACAATTATATATTAGATGGAATCGTCAAACTTATACTATAGTACAAGTA
>Ga0123340_1001099_pt1 | contig 21540 bp, 17 predicted proteins | sample SirMexnodulemix_FD_89961 | JGI IMG/M metagenome (GOLD analysis project Ga0123340, IMG submission 89961) | Root nodule microbial communities of legume samples collected from Mexico - Siratro Mexico nodule mix | ecosystem: Host-associated > Plants > Roots > Nodule | place: Mexico: Nepantla...
TATATATATATATATATTATATTCATGTAAGAACTACTTAATTCCAACAACTTTATAATGAGAGATATATCATTAAAATCAATATGTCCCTACCACTCCCTCACAATGTCCCTAGAACTGTACTTGAAGGTATTTGCATGTTTGACTTTATAGTTACTGATCATGTCTCATCCTACACCACCCTAAATTGGAACCAACACGTTTCATGTCCCAGTTATGATCAAGCCAATAAAACCTTAATCTTCCTCATATTTGATGTATGAAGTAACATTTTTTCAGTCACATTGTGTTTTAAAGTGGCATCAGAAACATATTTATAGTTGCAAGGAAACATAGGAGTTTACTTATTTATTTGCTACATACGGAGAAAATATGTGTTGAATTCATGCCATTTTGCAAGCACAAAGAAACTCATAATTATTGGTGACAGTTTTATTATTTATTAGTTTTAATTTTTAAACCATTATTATATAACTCATAAGCAACAAAGTCAATAAGAAGACTTAAATAAATTGTTGACAAAGCACAGTAGTTATGAAGCATAAATGCCACAACTCTTACGTCTTCATCGTTTTTTATAGTCCTTCAAAATTGGAGTTTCATTTTCAAAATTGCACTTTTGGCCATTATGAAAGTCATCGACAACTCCTTCCACATTAGGAAAAAAATGCTTAAATTTCAAATTTTGAACTCTAAACTGGCATTATTCCATTCTTGAAAAGAAGAAAAGAAAGGTAAAGAAGATGCATGCATGTGACCCAAAAGGCAAGCATCATTCATGCACAACGAAGAGTGTTTCTTTTGTGAAGATAAAATGGAAAGAAAAAGACTTGCAGTAAGGTCTGACTTTGGCATGCTTTATGGAAGTCCCTAGGATATTGAGGTTCAGTGAGGAGCAAGTTCAATGGATATCCTGAAAATGGGTGACCCTCCATACTTGTGACCCTAGCTTATGACCACAAACCATAACTTCAATTATCACTCTCTAAGAAATATCTGCAATGCCTTATATTAATTCAACTTCTAATGTGTGATGTCTCCATATTGTTCCTGAAATGATGCTAATGGGAGGCAACCTAAAGTTAGCCCCTAATGTTTCTATGCCACTACCCTCACTTGTTTCTTTGAAATGTCAACAATGTCATGCTACTTATTTTTTCCTCCTTGCCCTACATGCTTCTAAGTGACTCCTCAACAGAAGCATAAACAGTTCAATTTTGACATTTTTTTTCGGCTTGTTTCTTTGTACTCCTGCATATCCTTAAACTTGGTAGGTTTAGAAGCAACAAAAGATTCCTCATCAGCTCTTATTATAACCATACTGATGCAATGTAAGGGTGAGTTAAAGAAATATAGTGCAAAAGAATATGCTTTTGTAGAACGTTTGTTATTTTCCATGGTTAGATTCAAACGGGAAATTCATAATTTGGATTAAAGTATGTTTAATAGAAGAATTTATTGCATATGAAATTTGTTTAGATATGCTCGAAATGTTGTGTACCACAATTGGTTCTGGAATAATCTGAACTGAAAAATTCGTATAGACTCGTAAATATGAAAATTTAATTGAGAAAAGGATGACATATGCATAGTTACATGAACATGAATGAACCCTGTTCTGACAAATAAAAAAGCAAACATTAGCGTCTGAGGCGTAATCATGGCACATCCTATGTAGTCGTTCTCATTCTGTTTAACTAGCTGCTGATTGGGTAATTTAACAGTAATGTGTGCACTATAACTCACAATGGATTATTCACTGACCTGATATCGGTAGTAAAATACTAACAAAACTTTATCTTTGTCAATCCTTTTACAGATACTTTAAGTTAAGCCTAAAGGAAAACAAATATTAAAAGAACCCACGTTTAATTAATTTAATTCGAGTTAGAAATTCAAACTGATACCCTTCATTGCATTTTATCACGTGGATTGGTGTGTTTCCAACCTCTGACACGTACCAACCAGGAACTTTCCTAAACCTTGTTAAAAGTTCAGCATGAGGGTGTCTTTTTAGGTTGATGCTTCCGAATTAGGCAGTGAAAGGAACGAGTTATCAAAATTGGAGGCTCATAGAAAATTTGGATGACCCTCCACATGTGAATCCACGTGGAGACATGTGTCAAATTCTTGAACTAATTCCCATTTGGCATGAAACATTCCTTCATCCTTTCTCCACTCATTACAGTGCCTTTTTGACCTTTTCAATGCCACTCACTTTGTATATAAGCAAACCATAGCGTAAGGTTGCAAAGTGCAAAACCAGTTTATTCATTCCATTCTTAATCCCTTTCTTTCTTTTCTTTCAGCCTCTTCTTACATGACAAGAAAAATAATGGCTACTATTACCTCAAACATATACCTCAGCCCACAATACACTGTTCCCAAAGACTATCGTGGATGTGTAGTTGAGGAAATAGCAGGGCTTATAAGAGTTTACAAAGATGGATACGTGGAACGACCACAAGTTCTTCCATGTGTCACTGCTAGTACTATGAGTCCAGAGCTAAATGTGACATCTCGAGACATGGTCATTGACAGTGCCACAAACACATGGGCACGTTTTTACGTTCCAATTTGCCAACACGAGTTGCCATTGCTCGTTTATTTTCACGGTGGAGGCTTTTGTGTTGGTTCAGCAGCATGGAGTTGCTACCATGATTTCCTTGCAAGGCTATCTGACAAAGTGGGGTGTGTGATTATGTCAGTGAACTATCGATTGGCCCCAGAGAACCCTCTTCCAGCACCCTATGATGATGGATTAAAGGCCCTAATGTGGGTGAAGCAACAAATGCTAAACAAGGGTGGTGGTGGTAATAGTGAATGGTGGAGTTCAAAGTGTGACTTTTCTAGTGTCTTCTTAGGTGGGGACAGTGCTGGTGCTAACATAGCCTACAACGTTGCCACAAGGGTAGCTGCATGTGATGGTGCTGCTCTAAGGCCTTTGAATCTGAAAGGTCTTATTTTGATACAACCCTTTTTCGGAGGGGAAGCAAGAACAGGTTCTGAGAAATGCATGGCTCAATCATCGGGTTCTGCTTTGAACTTGGAAGCATCTGACAGTTATTGGCGCTTGGCTTTACCTTGTGGTGCGAACCGTGACCATCCATGGTGCAACCCTTTGGTTAAAGTGAAGTTGGAGGAGTTGAAGGTGTTGGTGTGCATCTCGGAGATGGATATATTGAAGGATAGGAACTTGGAGTTTTGTGATAGTTTGGTGAGAGCAGGGAAAAGGGTTGAGTATGAGGTGTTCAGAGGTGTTGGACATGCGTTTCAGATTTTGAGTAAGTCTCAGGTATCCAAGAACAGAACTAAGGAATTGATTGCTCGTGTTAAGTCCTTCATGGCTCTCTAATTATCTGTTTCACTGTTCTGCTCTCTCTCTCTGTATATAAAATCAGTTCACTCTTCTGAATCAAACTGCTTGTTGTAAATTTCTAAATCTTCAACAACTGTACAATATAATGGAAACATTTCTCATAGGTAATGAATGAGTTTGTATATATACAGTTGTGTCATTTATTTTTGATGGAAAATTTTAGTTGTGCTAATTGTCTATGATGAGATTATGAATCTGAGTGTTATTTGAGGTAAGCTAGAAAACTGAAGTTAATTCACTTTAGTTCTGAATGGATATGCTATTTGTGCAGAGGTTTTCCTTTAAAATATCCATGTATTACTGTGTCTGGTGTAAAAATTCAATGGAAAGTTATATTAAGATAATTTAACTACAATGGTTAATGGACAATAGAAAATTCATTGTTTATTGCACCGAAAGTGAACTATAAATCAACCAAATTTTACTTGATTGCACATGGTTTAAATTCAATAATATTATTGTGAAATTGACCTTTTAATTTTCACATCTAGCATTTAATGTTTGTGTTACAACTATAACTGTTACAATACCTAATCAAAGACAAAGACATCCTCAATTGAAATTTTTAATTTTTAAAACTTTTGTCCTTAGTTCTACCTTGTTTAATAGGATATAACTAATAAAACGAATAATACTAATTTAAAATGATATTAAGTAGAATAAATCCTTTCACTATATATGATAGATTATATTAGTATTGTGTTTATCTCTTATACAAATAATTAGATAAAATTTACCTAGTTACCATTATTTATGAATATATAAACACAGATTTAAAATAGTTTTGTGATATTTGATAAGACAGATCGATAGCCCATGCCGGCCTAGTCTAAAACTTGTGAATAATTTAAAATGAGATTTTCCATTTGAGATTGAAACTCTCCACAGAGTGGGTAGTGAAAGCGATGAATTCACAGAACTGGAGACACATTTGAGAATTGCGATGACTCTCCACATGGAATTCACGTGATGTGAGGCAACATTTCATAATCACTTGTGCTGCACTTTTGCATTTCAGATATGGTTGATCGTAAATCATTATCATTCTTTTTCAACCGTCAATTTTTACCGACTAATTTAATTTTGTAAAAATTGAAATATTTGAAGATAAATATATATTTTTTGGATATCTTTTTATAGAAAATTAATATTTTAGAATTTTATATTTCTTAACATGATTTTTATATAAAGTTCGTATAATGTATAACAACTATATATAATTTGTAGCATTCTTTAATTTAATAGAATAAGCATTTCTCTCCTTAAATTATTATATTGATGTCAACATCCCCTTTAATTATTGGACTGGTCTTAAATCATGACATCAAAATAAAATTAATGAACAGATTCTGTTAAGTCTACTTTTTTGGTAAGTTGAACTAAGTCTTTGTGGTTACCTGCTTCTCATCTGATTATAAACTTTTTTATTTTAATTTCTTTCGAGAATTTCACATGATTAAATAAACACAACGATTAAATGTATAAAACAGTACGAGTACGATGAAACAAATAAAAAGAATCCATATTCCATATGAGAGCCAGTGTCCTGACTAAAACAAAAAGCCGAAAGAAGAAGGCTCGAGCTATGGAGGCATTGACGGTGTACTTGGATAATGTTTGAAATATGCAATTCATTGCCTACAATTACAACAAGGGGCAACAACAAAGAATGTATGAAGAATACAACCAAGAAAAAACACAAAAATTTATGGAAATTAGCATATAATGGAAACTACATCACATTAATTGTCAACACCGGTTACTCAGATAAATAACACATTCAGCTATGACTGAAAAGCGCTAAACATAACTATGCAGTGTTACTTGTGATAGTCGGAAATATTACATCTCTTGACGTTTTCAACCTAAATGCGTGTTGAACCATTCCTGTCTAGCTAGACATCATGACATGATCAATTGCCTGTAGTGCTTGGTTAGAGAAAAATCGCACATCAACATCAGGATCCTCACTGAGCTCAACCAGGCATGGACGGATAGTCTTCTCCACCACCTGAATGACAATGATGTTCGCAGTTAAGAGTCAAAGACAAACAAAGATGAACTGAGAATGGAAAACACGAGTATGATACTTACAGACTGATCAACGATGGGGAAGATGGACTCTAATACCTTTGCCACATTGAACTTTATGTTGGGCACTCTATAAGGGACAAAATGGAAGCAAATAGGAATCAGAACAACTGTATTGACAAGTCCACTATGGTATAGGCCCAGCATTCAAAAGGTAAAACAATATACCGGTCTTTTGAAGCAGCAACAACCACCGGTAACAAGTTTGAACATGTGATTTCAGGCCCCATTACAGGAGCAAGCAGAGAGATAGCACGAAGAATAGTCATCCGATACAAGTAGTGTGGATTGCTGCTCATCTCCAAAACCTGTTCCAAACATTCCATACTGACACTACTGAAGTTGCATTTGGGAAAATAGAGAAGGTAACAGCATATTGAAAACAAACATTTCAATGAAAGCTTTCTTCAGACCTAGAATAGGTGGAACCTAAAAAGCCCAGATACAGTGGAAATTCAAAAAGGGCTGGACCAAAGTCAGGAGAGACAATGCCTAAACATGGAAAACAACAAAAAGCCCAAATATATTCATTGTTCAACAGAACTTCACTAATCTGGTTAAACATCAGATTCCAAGATGATAATCGTCTGCGAAGGCTCTTGAATCAAGGTTAAGTCTAACCCAACCCTAATCCAGCTTTGAGGTAAGAATTGTTCAAGCCTTTCTAGGCTCTACATTAATGATATTTATAGTCAATGTATGATCTCAACACACACTCCGTCATGCCCACGATTGAAATATTGAGCGCAAACACTGTAGGAATTATTTTGTATTTTTGAATTTTGCACCCACAAAAGCTTTGCAGAGCCAGGTTATTTTTGACAGTTGAGAGTGGCCAAGTATTGGATACATGATAGGCTCCAATACCATCTTGAATTTGAGCTTGGTGAGCATGCCTTTATTAGCCTTATTTAAGTCATATCTATAATCAAGATGGGATATCAGTAGAGGTCAGAAACATGCACAGATCTATGCATTACTGAACTGAAGTTTGCTAATATTTGGACTAATGCAGGACTCCAAGACCATCTGTCTTTTACTGATTTTAGATACAATCCAGAGGTGAATTTGTAATAAAGTTCATGAGTGATGACCTTTTCTTACTTCATCTTCAAATTAAGCATCCAGTCAACAGATGATTCCTCTTATTTCAGTACTTTGGAAAAGGAAATGCTGTGCTTAAACTGAAAGCAACCCAGATGACCGCAGGCTTATTTGAGCTCAAACTAGACACACGCAATTAGTGGAAGATTTTGCATCCTGTCCCCAACTTGACTTCCAATGATGACAACACGAGCAAGTTTTACATTTCCGGAATCCAATTGAAGACAAGCAAGGTCATCCGTTTCTAATGATATTGCTACAGTATTTTCTAAAATTTTATTTTGTATGCAAAGAAATGAAACAAAATCAAATTAAGAAAGGTATAGAAGTCAATTACCACCAGAACGAACATAAGGACATGCACACATACACACACAAAGACAAACTAATATTTTGACATATATTGGTGTCTCATGCCATTAACAACAAATTAGGCAAATAGATGGACCTGAGGTATTATGTGCTGCATAGCCCACACAGGACCAAATTCTTCAGCAAGGCGTTTCAAGTTGTTAGCAGCTGCTTCACGAATTGAATGAACCTACAATAACTAAGGCTGTTAACGAAAATAGTCATGTGCATGTCCTTCCCAAAATGCACAAACACCAGAAAGGAAATGGAAAGCACAAACCTTATCCTGCAACCATTGCATGCAAAGAGCACCAAGCTTGTCATCAAAAAATCCAACCCCCAATTGACTTGCCAATAAGGGTATATATTCTATAATTGCAAGTCGGACCCTCCAATGCCTATCCTCAGCAAGCTCGACAATGGCTGGTAACAAAGATTGAGATAACAAATCGATTCCGATAACCTGAAAGAATAGATTGATCAAAATGTATTTGTATTCTAGAAATAATGATAGCTGCAGATGTAAGAGAAAAAAGGTTGCAAAAGAAATATAGAGTATTCTGAAAATTTTAAAATAACTACACAAACTATAACAACCTGATTCACTTGATCGAGCTTGCTGATAATGTTCAGGCGCACATCAGGGAATTCATCCTTCAAAAGTGAAAGGAAAATAGGAAGAAGCTGCTCAATTGTTGCTTCCTGCAATGATGACAAGGTAGAACTGAGAAACATATTCACACCAAAACAACTACTATAATGATTAACCCACAAAATAGATTTCATGGCCTATTATTTTGAGACAAGAATGATACAAATTTCTGGGAGAGAGGAGGGGAGAAGCTAATTCAATATGAGGAACGAAAGGCAGATAACAGTTACCACAAGGTAACTACACAACAGTCAGGCATAAGAAATAGGTTAAATTAATTTGTTAGTTCCTAAATTATTTGGAATATTTTGAACAATTTGCTATTACTTTAGACGTTTGTAATTAGGTCCTGAACTTATAAATCATTTTTAATAGGGACGAATGGATTTGCTATCTTCACCAATGGCACAATATGAGAAACAAACAACGAATGGCAAGTGAGACATTGATAACACTAATGAAGTTTATGACTCCAGGATACGCAGATACTGCAGTAGGCCTAGATTTGGTAGTAATGCTTTCTTTTCTTTTCGATTCATGTTGGGACAATGGGGGATGATGAGGATTTTAAAAGTTAATCATTAACTACAGTACAAGTCAATAAAACCTGCAAAGGACCTTTTTCACCATATAATTATTTAAAATTAATGGCCATACGCAGTCAGTCTTAATTCTGGAAAGTGTGAAACATAATCTAGTCCTCTATGAGCCAAAACACCAAATGATGTCCTGACTTCTGAACTCAATTTAGGTTGTGTTGTGCACGACAATATGCATTTGGACCAACTTAACTTGGAGAAATAGTCAACCCCCTTTTTTCGCTACTTTCTAACAAGATTCCAGGAGGGCAAATGAGAGTTTGCGGGGGAAATAAGTTCTACCGAAACTGCCATAAAAGAAAATAGAAATTACATTGAATGGCATCAAGCACGTAACAGATTTCACCTTCATGATATGGACAGTGCATATTCCTATCTAGAGCATAATAATTGCAGAAACTGCAATTTGATAGTTATATACCTTTCCTAAGACTGGTGCCATTCCCATTATCACTGAAGCCAAAGCAGAGCGGACATGCTGTGAAGAATCTGATGACAATTCCTGCAAAAAGTAGATCCAAAGAATTTAAACCTGTACATATAAATTTAGCATACTGAATTGCACAACCAAAACCAAGGAAAGCCTCTAAACAGCAATTTTAACATGTCAGAATTTCTTTTCCAAAGATGCAAACCTTCACACAAGGAAGAATATGCTGAATTGAAAGATCTGGATTTAAAATCCGACAAAATTTGGTCACTTTTCCAGCAGCTGCTATGCGTACTTCAGCCTCATTGTCTCGGAGCAATCGCACATAAGCAGGTACCAATTCCGTTCTTCACAAACAGTAGTTACAAAACAAAATCTTAAGAAAAATAAATATATTGCTTGGGCTTCGGAGTTTGGCCTTAGTAAAACGAAGAGAAAATCAACATAGAAATCAGATGATTTAGTGTATCATGTCATGAATGAATTTGGACCCTCTCCTGTTTAACAGAAACAGGACAAACCTATCTAATAAATCCTAACCATTTATAATATTTATTATTAAAGCTAACTGTTGAAATCAAAACAAATTAAAATTATAAAAAAAATGGAGAACATGAGAGTCTACTGTAGTGGGATAATAGGTTTGCTAATTTTTATTTCAACTGAAAATATTAAGTAATAAACCCAATAATGGTTAAATTTATTAAACATGACTTCTACTGTTAAAACAGGAGAGGATCCAGATCCTATCATGAATATCCAAAACTAGTGGACTGCGTTTATAAATCTTAATACAATATTTTCACATGACATATCACTATCATAGAAAGATATGCAGCACATGCAATATCCGCCAAAAATAATAAAAATACCTGGTAGGTTCAGGGCCTACAGCTTCACAAAGTTCATACAATTGATTTGCAACCATGTAACGCACACGCCAAGACTTGTCCTATCCACAATGAAATTAAAATCACATAAATAAATAACACTGTAAAGACATACAAATGCAGGGAGACTAAATAACTAAGCATATATTTGGAAGTTGGGAAAGAAAGATATAAAATGAATAGAGATTCGATTTTTAATTTCATTTAGCAAGGGTAGGATAAATTAGGACATACTTTACCATGTTTGGATGTTCAAATAAACATGAAAGAATTAAAAAGAAAGTGATTATAAACTTCAGTAAATTTACTAATCCCTCCCTCTGCCTTTATAAAATTCGTAGCTTTAGACAATGAAAGTTGTTTCAATTTGCCTCCCACTTTATCAAATCAAAAAGGTATTTTTCTATTATATCCTTGCCTGTTTAATCTCTAATAAAATACTTAATAACAACATATATCAAATTACTCTTTTCTCTAAAATACTCTGGGTTGCCATTCAAATGAGATTCGCATTATTAACTTAAATTCTATTATCAGTATATCACTAATTTCCTGAAATTCAATCCGTGAGCATAATGTAATTTTTCTCCTAGTAATTCAGAATGGCCCGAAAATCATCCCTCACCCCCAAAACCTTTCTGTTATTTCTTTTTCAGATAAGAGATATACGAAATACATTAGTGTCATTTTAGAATATACATACATAGTATTCCATAGATTATAGGAAATTTTGCAAAAGGAAAAATGTTTAAGGTTATATACTGCTGACATGAAATTTGATTAGTTTGAAGGGGCTAACTCTCAAGTCATAGGTAATATAGAACATAAGAAAAAAGCCAGATCACTGGTAAAGCACATAGCTTGGCAGCTGAATCATCTATATAGCAAATATGATATGAGCATAATGAAGAAAAAATAGTAATTCTAGATCATCAATAGTTTTTTCCCACTCTCTAATGTACCGAGCCCATTACTAATGTGTATAGAAGAAAGTCCTGTAGGCCCAATGATGATGAAGAATGCCTAAAAGTGCATGAGAGAAAGAAGAAGGAGGCATCCGCAAAGGATATTTTGGTCTAAAACACTCCTTATATTGGAGGTGTGTGGGAAGGAAGCCAAACATCCCCCTCCAAAAAAAATACATGTAACCAAACACTAGGTTACTAACTAAGAAATCTTATCCTTACATCCTTCCTAGCTAACCTTATACCCAAACATAGGGTTTTTTACATGAAAATTGTCTACTTTCTTCAAAAGTTTTCTACCTGTGTAGAGCTCCTCCTCTGCCTCCCTCTTTTTATCTTTATCCATAGCTTTTCGTCCTTGATGTTATTCCTCCTTATCCATGATCACACCACCATTATGAATTAAGGTCTGAGGGGTGACAGATGTAAGGAATTATTTGGGAAACGACTGGGTAAGTATGCTGACTTGAGGCAGGGTCTTTACTATTCTATGTTTTGTCCATTTTAATGTTCAAACGTTCTGTTGCCCTATCATTCATTAACACGCAGACATATATATGTAGTTAGTTAGTTAGTTCCTATCATGTACCTGGGAGAAATTAACAATAACCGGTAGTATATGTGCAACACAATCTTGTGGCTCCAATAGCTTGCCAAGAGCAGCACAGCCCTCCACAGCCAACAACCTGACAGAATCTTGATCTGGTCCAAGATTACAAGAGCATATTAAAAAGTTAAAGCACATTCAGGAGACTCTACAACCAAATCACAAGGCTTATATCCAGACAAATGACAGAAACTTTCTATAAAAAAAAGAGTAAAAATATGTATTCACTTACCATCTTGAGTTAAATCGTCAAAAATTGACATGATATCAGCCTTCAAATGAGCATATTCAACAGTTGCAGCAAATTTACCAAGATTTGATGCAGCCGACCTTCTAACCATAGGCATGTCATCCTGACATAACTGACTGTATATTGATCTCAACTCTGTTTTTGCTGTTTCTGGTGCACTAGGGTATGCAATATGAAATAGCCCACATGCAGAGACTCGGGCAGTAAACCATTCACCTGCTGCTAATCGCTGAACAAAAAAAGTAATAGGATGAATTGGACAGAATGTTCATTCAACATTTTCAACATAATCAACAGGAACTGGCAGTATACATATAATACATCACAGATGACAAAGAAGAACATACACATGTGATCACTTATTAACAACAAAATGTTATAAATTGAAAACTGCAAAGTCAGATATCAACTGTTCAAGTAAACACAGATCCATTGACCAACCAATTTCTTATTGATTACCAGGTTGTCCAGGTAATAGAATTTTTTTAAATTCCCATGAAATAAAGTAAAATTAATATAATAATCAGATCCACATCAAGCTGCAAACCACAAGTGAAACGGAAAAAAATATCAGATGTGAACATTAACTGACCTTCACCAATGGTATAAAATATTCAACTAAATCGCTCTCCCTCATTTGAGATCCAATTCTACAAAGCGATTCTACAGCTTTATCTCTTACACAGGTCTCCTCAACAGTGCAAAGTGTCTCGAGCGGTGGCAGTAACACACTGGCATATTCCACTCCCCCAACATAAGGAATGAAAACTCCCAACTCTTCTGCCATTGCAAGAAGTACCTCATCATCATCATCATTGTTTTCACTCAAAAATGGAATTAATTCCCGACGGGTTCGCTCCTCCCCAAGTGCACGTGCAATTGTTGATAGCCTGCGAATTGAGTTTAACCGCAGCTGAATGTCATCATTTTTCAACTCATCTATAAGCACTGCTATTGGATACAGTGGTTCGTCAGCCATAGACATTTTGCTTCGTTACCAATATTTCTGGCAGAATCAGAAAACCAATTAAACCATTAAAATACCAAACAAAACCACAATATAATAAGAGAGTAGAAGTACAGTTATAGTTATTAGTACACAGAACATCAAATACTACTAAATCAACACAACAACATTAATTAAATGTATAAAGCATTAAAACTTAAAAACTTTGAACTTGGAACTCCATCTTAATTAACTAATTTCATACATTACCTCACCCAATTAATTTTGTTCAGCTTTAGCACCCCATATAAAACCCAAATCAAGAGTTTATCAGCAGCCAAGTAGCAACTGCAAGTTCAAATTGCATGTGAAGTGTGCAAGAGCCCGTGCAAAACTATATGATTCTGTTAAATTTACTTATGATTCTCCAACATAAAAGACATGTATGTGACATCTAAAGCATTTCAAAAGTTTATAAAATCAAATAATTGAAAATTCGATATCAAAATATTCAGTCGAAAATAGAAGAATAAAGAAAATAGTGTGTCAAATCAAGACATGAAGGGGCAAATTATTGTACCGTGTACAGTGAAAGTGTCAATATCTTTCGACTTCACGAACTACCGAGATGCGAAGACGGAGAAATTGCGACCTTCTTCTAGTAAATCGCTGAATACAGCTCAAAAAGAATTTTAAAATTGCGAGGTGTTATGCATGGACACTGGAAACCCTAAGACCATTGAAGAAAGAGGAGAAGACGATAGAAGGAAGCAATGTGGTCACACACAGAAATGGCATTCGAATCACCTATGCTGGTTGAGTTTAACCTTAAAACGCTGCGTTCAGCAATTTACGCTTTTTTTTTTTCTTTAACCTTTTCTTAACTAATTTATTTTAAAAAACATTCCCTCCATATTGTTTAATGTAATTTTTCAATATCAGATATTAAATATTTACTCTGCTGTTATATTCGTTATTAGTTATTGTGCAGTTAGAAAATAAAAAGATTAACGTAATACAATTTGGTGGTGGTTATAAAAAAAATGTATTTAGTATAGTAATACTATAAGCACCATGGTTAAAAAATCAAATGTGAAATAGTTTTTTTTGAGAAGTATAACAATTTCCTTTCATGATTTTCTATGTCGCTTTAATAATAAAAAAAATATTTATTCCCAGATTAATATTTTTAGGATACTGATTTGTAAGATCTTAATTTCATAAAATCTAAAATACCAATTACATTTTTTAATATATGTGAAAATTTTCTAAACAAAGCACAGTAAGAAACAAGGGAGTAATAATTATCATGTTAATTATAGTATTTTTTTTTGCATGATTAATAAAAGGAAGTGGTGTTATCTGGAAAAATAATAATGATTATGAAAGATATAAAAAAAATGGCCTAAAAAAGTGAAAGAGTGGTAATAAATCAATTGTATAAAAAATATACTGACTAAAACTTAAATTTTTCTCCTATTTCATCTCACTCATAGGAGAAGATTTTGGACACGTGACATCAGCTCAAAAGGTTCTTTCTTACTTCTTCCCTCAACTAAACAATATAAAAAAAATTGAAATATACAGTATTTTTTTTACCAAGTTTAATCAAAATTATAGTTTTGTTTCCGTAATTTATAATCATTTTTAACTTTTAACATACAAGTTAATGAATTTTTTATTTTAAGTTTATCTTATAATTTATTAGATCTGGCTGTATCGGAGATTTGTCAAAATAAAAACAATGAAGCTCAAACTTGATGTATGAAATCAAGTTGTTTTCATATTAGAGTAGAAAAATTTTCTATTAAAATTCACTTTTGTTTTAATCCTTTAATAATATTAAATATCTCGTTTTTTGTTAACTCAAATTTATTTTCGTACATGGCCACCATAAAAAAAATTACACAATTATTTCATTTGATTGTTTTAAATATAACTTTAAAAATAATTATTCTAATATAAGTAAATTACTTTTTTGACTTAGTTATCCGTGACTAGATGACAATCTACAATAATTAGGCACTATATTTTACTTAAATTCCATTTTCTTGTATACTTGTAGTGTTTGCCTGCTTCCATGAAAAGGTATAAAATATTTGATTGACAGAAAAATTCATGCATCACTTTCACTAATCCTTATTACAAGTGTTTGTTTAAATTTCAGCTGGCTTCATTTTCTCCTCCTGTGAAACCTTTCTCCCTACGTTTATGTATAATCTTTGTAAATAGAAGCTCATGTTGCAGACTTTCAGCAGATTGAGGAGACACCTTTTAAGACTAAAAAAAGTGAGAGATGATTATTTATAAATCATACAGAGTATATAAAGATGAGATATTTTGGACTTTATGAGTTTGAATCCTCCCACTTCTCCAGAAAAAGGAATGCAGGTTCAGCTTCAAAGTTATTTTTCAAAAGTGAAAAAAAAATATCTTTGTTTGACATCTTTCATGACCTATAAACAAGGAGACTGTAACTCCTACTTCAACAACGGTTCTTGAACTTCTAAGGGGTCTTTAAATTTGGCCTTCTCACTAAGATCTTGAAATTCATCCACCAGATTTTGAAGCCTCGCAACAAACTCTATTAAGTTTGAAGCAAATGTTGCCAAAGACAAGGAGCTAGCACTTTCGTACACTTTGGATTCTGGCTCATTTGCCATCCCATCTCCGAAAAAAGATAAATTTGACCGCCCCAATAAGCTCTTGGTCGCAGTCTGTGGAAGATGGGATTCTGGGGTGGAAGGTTCTATTTTTATGTTGAGTTTTGGATCATCCCTTATTTCATTCAGGGAAGTGATTTCTGGTTTATTGCTCTCACTGTCTTTAACATTCATCAAATTCTCATGTTCTTTTTCCTTTCGCAGTCTTGCATCTTCCCAGCTCTCATAGTTAACTAGGAGGAATGACAATCGATCAATCTTCATCTGCAATTGTTCTGCTGCTTCATGAACATCTAAGAGGATCTCACCGCTGCCTAGTCTTTCCATCCTTTCCACTTTGCTTCCAAGTGTTCGCAATACTTTAGCTCCTTCAATACCAACCTTCTGAAGTTCTTCATAGAAAACCAGCCTCTTCTCTGGAGGTGACTGTGACATAAGCAATATATATAAGAATAAATAATACATGTATACTGATATCCATCTAATCACAAGTTATTACTAATTGTAAATCTATTCACTTTTATAATAATTACTTCCCCAGATCATATTCCAAAACTTATAATTAGCTGATAATGTGAAACACTAAATGTGCATAAACTTAAGTAGTTAATCCGCAATACATTCAAATTTGTAATTGGCAACCATAATCAGTTTTATGTCAATTATATTTAGTTTTCTACTTTTCTGTTATACTCATTCTGGGTATCTCATTATGTATATATATACTGTTTACAATAATAAAAGTTTACAGACATCATTAATATATTTTCTCTATCAGATTGTGACATGCTTACTTCTTGTCTAGTTTCTACACCTATAAACTATTCTACTCGTCTCTTTTCGGGTGAATCTTTCCTAGATGCATCAATTTATTGTGGTCTCATCGCTAGATGAATCTATCTAACTACTATCTACCCTGACATCACACATGTTCATCATTTTACCTAATTTATGTTGTTAGTATCAAAACTCTTTCCTATTTGCCTCCTAGAGTGACAAGGTAGCATAAAACAATAACAAAAATACAAATCAGAGAAGGAAATGTTTCCTTCACCTGTAATTCTGAAAGTATGCATCCATGCATTGCCATGACCATGAAAGCACAATGCCTCAATGCTCCACTAACTTTGACGTAGCTTTTCCAAGGATAATGGAACATCTTGTATGGACCATGAGGTGGTTCCCATAATGCAAAATCTAACTGCAAGAGCAAAAATAGACTTGTAATGTGGACACTATATCTTTAGCGTTAAGTCTTGAAAGAAGAGATACCAGAGTCTCTTCTTGAGTTGACGATTGCACTGCTGTTCTATATCCACGGTAAAGAGGGTCATCAGAGGCTTGATAAACCAGTATTTTGGACGGGACCCTCTCATATTCAACGCATTGCAGGTACCCATTTACACAACCTAAAAAAAGTCCCACAGGAACCAACCTAGAAGTTCAGCAGCAAGAACAGACTAAAAAATGTTTTGCATGAAATTAAAAAAACTACTTTAAAGCCGTATATTTATTAAATGTTTTTGCATTTTTTCAATATTTCAGGAGCCAAGAGACATGTGAGAAAAGATGAGGAAAACCTTCTAAAGATGCGGCAACTCCAGTGAAATTTTTCACCACCGATTTGTGCAGATCCTCCCCAGACCAAATGGGATAAATGCAAATATTCACAGACAAACTTACACCAGCGCCTATACCAATTAGAACCAATCTGTAAAAAGCTGTTGTGAAAAATTGCAAACCGTGTCTCCCAGACACTAGCACGATACAAAATGTCAACAAGAATACACGAAAGCCATATTCATATTGCTTCATCGCAGGGTACAGCCTCACATAGCTCGCACAGAATCCTGCACACCACAACAACACTGTCATCAGCAACATACACATGTATCATCATCATCCGAACGTTGCCATCAACTAAAGTACAATGCTTTCACCAAAAAAGATGTAAAGAATGTTGCCCCAACCTGCAATAAAAATAGAGACCACAATGATAATCTCCTCAAAAGCTCGACCAACCAACACGGATAGTTGTGCAATACCCAGAGCAAGCACTCCAGCAGAAAGTGTTCCCAAAGCACGATTGAAACCTTTATTCAGGGTTGCACCTACACTCCCACATTACCACAACAATGAAAAGGAAAAAAAAAAAGTTAATCTTTTCATCAAACAACATAATCAAAGGCCAAAATGAAAAATTTTCAAAAAATTATTATATAGTCCCAACCAATTTTTACATATGAAGCAATTAATAAAACTCAGCCATCAAGTAGAGATTGGTCACGAGCCTCATCATACAACAAGTTATTACAAAACTCCAGAAATTATCATGTAGTCTGAATCTACCACTTGTTTATACACCAATTTTCATAATTTTCATACGAGATGACATATAGTAGTGGTGTTTTTCAACACTCCCAAAAAGAAAGTTTATAAATTTGATTACATAGCACGTGAAATTAATCAGAATGGTGTAGCCTACAAAATTTTCTTTGAAAACTCGTAAAGGCATTGAGAAGTATGGAATACCTATGCTGAATTCGAAAACGACGACAACAGTGAGGATTGCCCAGACAGAGTACTTGCTAAACTGTGACTCTTCAACGTAAATAACAAGAGAGACAATGGCTAAGGATAAGCCAGCTTTGATCGCAAAGACGACTTTGCGTTTATCATTGCGACCCATCTGGTACAATTTGGAGGCAATGTCTTTGGTCCAGTTGTGGAGGCCAGCGACGCGATCAGAGAGCGCGTCGAGGAACGAACGTTTGGAGGGGTCATTGGCTTCGTCATTGAGACCAACAAAGTCCTTCTTGGAGAGAAGCCTCTCCTTGCTCTTCTCAAGGAAACTGTGTCTGAATGACCCCACTCGTGCGGCAAATCGCTCTGAATGCGTGAACTTATTCATTGCGAAGGACGAAACGATGATGATGAAGATGATGAGGCAGAGAGCATTTCTGAACAGAGGAAGAGAGTTGAAGGAGAGAGAGAATGAAGGAAAAGTGTTGCCTTTGGGTGTGGCGAAGCGAAGGAAGAGCACATGAACCCGCCAAGTGACCCTTCTTCTTCCGTTATTGTTATTTTTGGAAAAAAAATAAAAACAACATACGTTATCTTTTGAAATTTTCTTCTTTTACGTTAATATTTCCAAAAAGAAAATAATATGGTTAACGTTGAAAGTGTTCTCCAACGAAATTTAAGTTAAAGAAAGTAAAAAAGATAAATAATTTTCCTTATTTGAATAAAAGATATTTATATTTATTATCCAATTTTCTTCTTTTCTTATCTTATCTCTTTTCAAACATCTCTTTCTTCTTTTTCTCTAGTGCGAGACACTCTTGATCCCTTTTCTTTCCTTATGTCGCCTTTCTTTCTAACATTCTTCATCTGCGACGTTTTTCAGAAAGGTAATAATAACAAGTATATTTCCATTCTTTAGATTTCTGTTTCTTTTTGGTGTTTATAGAATTTGTTTCTAAAACTTATTTTCAAATTCTAACAGATATATAAAAACCGAAACAGTTAAAATTGATTGAAAAAGTGAAAAAAAAAAAAAAAAGTTGAAGTGAAGTCACGAAATCAAAACTTTTGATCTCCTTCTGGGTGTTGAAGTCACGAGAAGCTTGCAGTCTTTGGTATACAGGGATCTCGGGAAGAGATGCATTGGAAGAACACAATGAAGTTGGTTGAAACAAAATGCTGGGGACCACAAAAGTTGTGCATGCATATAGTTGGACGCACACTATCCGGCATCACCACAAATTTGTTGAACAAATTTGGATCTAAAAGAAATTTGGTATACCAGATAGGCACGAGTTGCTGAAAAGGATTAAGGCATTCACCGATGCTACCTTTTTTATATTGAAACACGTAATTGGAGAATGGGAAGAGAAACTTACCCTTCTCACTTCAACGTTCACTTAAGCATAGTATTGTATCAAGATTGCAGTAGCATGCTATATGACAGGTTACAAAAAAATGTTTTATACTGTTGAATAGTGATAACAAGTACAGATTCAAACTGTCTTATGGAGAAACATTACAGGCATATACTGTATAAAATTGAAGTGGAAAGAAAGAGAAATGCATATTGGAAATTAAGCAAAGGGTGCTTGTTGTGAGCCAAATCATTGGTTCCTAATTGGATGGAACAACACAGTGGAGTGGTTGGCAATCTGCAAGCTGAATTGCCCTCCCTTTTCACTCACATCTATCTTTGTCCCTTTTGGAGCACTCAACTCAAAATTTGACACCATCTTTGCAATCACAAGTCCAAGTATTGGTAATGCAAGTATGATTCCAGGGCAACTCCTCCTTCCCACACCAAATGGCACGAACCTAAAATCAACCTTTCCTCCTGCAACAGCATCTGTTGCACACTCCTCTTCCAAGAACCTTTCTGGCCTAAACTCCTCTGGATTCTTCCACCATGATGGGTTATTGGCAAGCCACCAAGCATTTACCACCACCTTGGACTCTTTTGGGATAGTGTACCCTCCTAGCTTTGCTTCTTCCAGGTTCATGTGAGGCACCAGAAGAGGAATTGGGGTGTGAAGTCTCAGTGTTTCTTTCACAGTGGCTTGTAAGTATGGTAGCTCGTGTAGGTTGGATTCCGTCACTGCCTCCCCTTTAAGCACTTCTGATATCTCATCACGTATCTTGCCTTGAACACTTGGATGATTAACCAACTCAGCTATTGCCCATTCCATGGACCATAACGTTGTCTCAATTGCTGCAACGTTGATGTTTTCTACTATGTATATCACATTCTCTTCACTGATTTCTCCCTTCATCTGAGCATCTATAATGTGATCAATTGCACAGCTAATCTTGTGCTTCTCCCCATTGGCAGCCATTATTTGTCTGCACAGCAATATGAACAGAATAAAAGTTATACTTCAAGTCCTAAGAAAGACACATTTTTTCAATCAAATTAGTCCTTGTCACATGCATGCTTAGGGTAACATATAAAACTTAACTCATGCAATTTAGACTAGTTAAAGACAAGCCTAGTGCAATAAATACTAATTACCTTCTTTTCTCAACATAGTGGGTGTTGAAAAATGCAAGCCTTCTAGATTGCAAGTCCTTGCACTTGTTTAGGTACCCCCTCAAGAATGGTCTGAGCAATGGTATAAAATCTCCATAATTGTATTCAAAACTCTGAGCCAAACGGCTTCGCTCAGAGTTAAACCTCGTGGCCTGAATGAACAAAGGGTCCTCTTGTGACTCAAACTTGGCGTCAAACATCATCCTATACATGATATTGTACAGCATCAACTGAAGCCGTTTTCTGATAACGATCCCTTCGCTCCTCACTCTCTCGTTCAGGTTGAGGTCACGCACCACCAAGTCCATCTCCTCCTCCCACATGCTGCTGTAGTTGTGGACAACCTTGTTGGTGAAGAATGGCAGCGTCATGATCCTGCGCATTTTGCGCCAGTGGTCACCGTAAACGGTAAAAACCATGTCTTGGCCGTTTCCAGTGAAGATATCAAACACAACGTTGCGTGGGCGCGACCCAAATTCAACACCTTGCGAATGGAGCACTTGGGCAGCAAGCTCGGGATCAGAGACCACAACCAAGTTTTTGGAACCTAGTTTGAGCAGAAACACAGGACCATAGGTTCGTGACATTGACGCTAGAAGACGGTGGTTCAGATCATTACCAACTTGCAACCAGTTACCAAATATAGGAACTGATAGAGGACCAGGGGGAGTGGAAGAGTAACTTTTAGAACTTAAGAACAATTTGTATATGATTAGAACCAAAAGGGTCGTGGCAATAGGAATGGAAACATTGAATGATGAAAAGGGTATGGAAAAATAAGAATGCAAGAGCTTTGTAATAGAAATGAGTGATACCATAACTGCAGTGGAAAAAATTGGTTTCTTCATATGAAAACTCATTTTTTGTGTTTAATGGAAGTGTGAGATAAGTAGAGTAGAAAGGAAAAACGTGTTTATATATTAGTGGTGATGAGGTTGGTGCCCCATGGTTTGTGATGAAATCCATGGGCAGTGTTGAAAGCAAGGTAGGTGGATGTTATAGGTCAATAAACCATTTTTTGAAGTCAGATGTGATTGGTCAAGCCAAGCCACCCAGGAGTAAAATATAATGTGATTGGTGATGCCAACATGAACCTAGGTTGTTTAAACTACAAGTATCTCTTTTTCATGGGATATTGGTTAAGTTATTATACTCTTATACATGAGTTACTTTGCTTTTGGTCAATTTTGGTATGTATGATAAGACAGTAATTCTGATTTGGCAATCTGTCATATCGTTGGTGGAGAGATTTGCTGTTAAATTTTTGTCTGCTACTACTTTATTAAAAAGTTTATATGGATATCAAAATAAAATAATATATATTAGCTTTACTAACTAAATTATCCATTTAAGCTAATTTTATAAAATAAAACTTTAAGTTTTCAATTTTTATTTCTGGCAAATCAATCCCGTGGTCTCCCAGAAAAACTACGTGGCCACTTGCCAACAGGCCACTTACTCTAGTCTAGTTTTTGACCAAGGCAAACAAAAATCCAAAAGAAAATACTTAAATAAATTAAAATATATAAAAAGATAGATATGAAATTATAAAATAAATAA
>Ga0123340_1001103_pt1 | contig 21524 bp, 23 predicted proteins | sample SirMexnodulemix_FD_89961 | JGI IMG/M metagenome (GOLD analysis project Ga0123340, IMG submission 89961) | Root nodule microbial communities of legume samples collected from Mexico - Siratro Mexico nodule mix | ecosystem: Host-associated > Plants > Roots > Nodule | place: Mexico: Nepantla...
CACAGAAAATTGATCGAATCATGGAAAAGTTTGCAGAACGATATTGCAAATGTAATCCAAAAGTCTTTTCCAGTGCTGATACAGCTTATGTCCTTGCATATTCTGTGATACTGCTTAACACTGATGCTCACAATCCTATGGTGAAAAATAAGGTGTGGGTTTATTAATTCTTGAAGTTGATTTATATATGATTATGATACAGGTAATGAGCTTCTTTTTTTTTTTTTTTTTGAGTTATGCAGATGTCGGCTGAAGATTTCATAAAAAATAATCGTGGCATAGATGATGGAAAAGATGTACCAGAAGAATACTTGAGGTCTTTGTATGAACGAATATCTAGAAATGAGATCAAAATGAAAGAAGTTGATCTGGATGCTCAGCAAATACAGGCTGTGAACTCTAACAGACTTTTAGGCTTGGATAGTATATTGAATATTGTGATCCGGAAGCGTGGGGAAGATAGTAATATGGAGACCAGTGACGATCTAATCCGACATATGCAAGAACAATTCAAAGAAAAAGCTCGCAAAACAGAGTATGTTCTCCAGTATTTTCCCATTACGATAGAAAAATAATTCTTTCTCAAATTTCTTCTCAGGTCATGAATGATCCTTAATCTATTTTTTTTTTATGAAGAACCTTCTGTTGCTGCTGTTCAGTCACCTTCTCTTTATAGATCATACCACTTTTACTAGTATATATCCTGTTGCTTTTCATTCATGTCAATTTCAAATGTGGTGTGTGAATCTGAAATGTTCACTAGTGTGTGTTTTTATGTTCTTTTGGATCTATTCTACCTATTAGATCACTTGTTTGGCATTTTGAAGTTGATTTATTCATCTTTTTTTCTTTTCATTGTTGTTTGTTTTGAAATATTTTTGGGGAGAAGTGTTATTGATATTTATTTCCTATTGATATTTATTTGCTTGCAAATTGTAGGTCAGTCTATTATGCAGCAACTGATGTTGTAATCCTCAGATTCATGATTGAGGTCTGCTGGGCACCAATGTTAGCTGCCTTTAGTGTTCCTCTTGATCAAAGTGATGATGAATTTGTAATAGCGCTGTGTCTTGAAGGCTTTCGATATGCTATTCATGTTACTTCTGTAATGTCTATGAAGACTCACAGAGATGCTTTTGTGACTTCATTAGCAAAGTTTACCTCCCTTCATTCTCCTGCTGATATTAAGCAGAAAAATGTAGATGCAATCAAGGTTGGTAAATAATTCTTGTTAGCTGGCCTATAATTCCCTGCATTCCAAATTGAGGGGCAAATATTGGTTTTAGTTTTCCTTTTGTTTTAAATGTCATTTATTATTTTATCTTAGAAACAAGGTTATTTTGGAAAAGCTTAGAAAGAATTGTACTTATATTTGAATTTGACGCCACTGACAACTTGTTTTACATTCCCCTTCTTCCCTCTTAATTATCTAAACATGGGGAAGGAAACTTCCAAACATAGTCGAGCAGTATTCCTTAAAATGTTTCTTTCCATGGCTTGCACGACCCCATCCTGTCACAAATTAATCATAATTTCCCCTGATTTGATATGAATTCGTCATTGTTTATTTTGACCTTGCCCTTTGCAAGGGAATTTTTTAATTCCTGCGGAAAAACTTTTCTCTAATGCACTCTGTTCTAGAACCTGTTTTGAAGTACTTCTATTGTTGTACATTTTGCATAAAGTGCTTTCAGCATCAAGTTCTATGCACCACTTTCACATAGTTTGAACAAGTTTTAATTCCAAAATGGCTCCTTCTTGATGATTCAGAACTATCTAAAGCTTAATTCTCTGGAATTTTTTTCCACTGCATGCATATTAATTAAGAAAAGGCTGTCCTTTTTGTTACGGTTTCTCAAAAGTTTCTGCTGCAATTTTAGTCATTGTGGAATTAATGGAATGTTTTGTGGAAGTTTTCCTTCCTGAAGCAGGAAAACAATATTTGAAGATGTTTATACTTAATTGCAATGTATACTTATGGCGAATTATATAATATCTAAAAGCAATTGTTGAGCTCTTATGGATTTGACTTCATATTTTGCATATTAATTGTTGATAGGTGATTGTTACTATTGCTGATGAGGATGGGAATTACTTACAAGAAGCTTGGGAGCATATCTTGACCTGTGTTTCCCGATTTGAACATCTACATCTTCTCGGAGAGGGGGCCCCACCAGATGCCACTTTCTTTGCATTCCCTCAAAATGATTCTGAAAAAACAAAACAAGCAAAATCAACTATTCTTCCCGTTTTAAAGAAGAAGGGGCCTGGAAGGATGCAATATGCAGCTGCCACAGTGATGCGGGGTTCTTATGATAGCACTGGAATCAGCAGTAATACTTCTGGAGCCGTGACATCAGAACAGGTGAACAGTCTAGTTTCTAATTTGAATATGTTGGAACAAGTCGGAAGCTCAGAAATGAATCGCATATACACTCGGAGTCAGAAGCTGAACAGTGAGGCCATAATAGATTTTGTTAAGGCATTGTGCAAAGTCTCCATGGAGGAACTTAGATCTCCATCTGATCCACGGGTGTTCAGCCTTACGAAGATAGTTGAGATTGCGTATGTATTATCTTTCTACTAATGTATGCTGCTTCGTAGGTTCCTTCTGAAATTTATTTTCTCGAGGCTCTTGTTAAAGGTTGGGGATTAGTATAATAAATAGTAAATTTAATGGCATTTTTGGAACCTTGATCTTCTTGGCAGTTCAAATGTCCTTTGTTGGTTATAATCAGAGAACTTTGTTGCCTGTTTTTTTTTTTTCTCATTTTACACGTTGCCCCAAATCTCATGCGAAGTTGTAGGTTGGGTAACTTGATCATTTGAATTTTGAACTAGTTGAATGTCTAATTCTTGTAAAAAAATGTGGAATGTTTGATTGTGGGACCGTTCAGAAAGCGTTTAATTTTATTGGTGGGGTGAAGTTGCAAATGCCCTTAAAGATGACATTGGGAACGCTCAATTGATCTAGAAAAAAAATAGTAATTAGGATAGCATTAGGTTTATAATTTTATTGTTCATGAATGACTAATGTCTTCCTTTATTTTATTGTTTGACTTTGAGGTGATTATTCTGTGACAGGCACTATAATATGAACCGCATCAGGCTTGTGTGGTCAAGTATATGGCATGTTCTCTCAGATTTCTTTGTAACCATTGGCTGTTCTGGGAACCTTTCAATTGCAATTTTTGCAATGGATTCCTTGCGTCAGTTGTCAATGAAATTTCTGGAGCGAGAGGAATTGGCTAATTATAATTTTCAAAATGAATTTATGAAGCCTTTCGTCATTGTTATGAGGAAGAGTAGTGCTGTTGAAATTAGAGAACTTATCATCAGATGTGTCTCTCAAATGGTTTTATCTCGCGTCAACAATGTAAAATCAGGATGGAAGAGCATGTTCATGGTAGGGCTAATTTATGTTCCCTAAAGAGCTTCAATTTTCTTGGAAAATGTTTGTCTGCTGTAAGTTTTATTTTTTTTTTCACTAGTTTAGCTCATTGCTTGTGGACTTGATTTCAGGTATTCACAACAGCAGCATATGATGACCACAAAAATATTGTACTCTTGTCTTTTGAAATTATGGAGAAGATTATTCGAGATTACTTTCCATACATCACTGAGACTGAAACCACCACATTTACAGATTGTGTTAATTGTCTAATTGCATTCACCAATAGTAGATTTAATAAAGAGATTAGCCTAAATGCCATTGCTTTCCTTCGAGACTGTGCAACAAAACTAGCAGCAGGAGACCTTGGATCTTCGTCAAGGAATAATGACAAGGAAACTTATGGAAAGATATCTACTCCTTCACCTCGAACAGGAAAAGAAGGGAAACAAGAAAATGGAGAGGTGACAGACAAAGAAGATCATCTCTATTTCTGGTTTCCTTTATTGGCTGGTAAGGACATTGTATTAAGTATGTCCAGGCGCTAATTAGAGCAAGTCTAGATAGCTTATATTTCGTTACTTATTCAAATGATTACTTACTACTTATTGCTGTCCGTAATCAACCTTTTGTTAAGTTGTCCGAAGCTTAGTGGATTATGTATGTACTTATTCATATTCAACACCTATTTTTTGCAGGTTTGTCTGAACTTAGCTTTGACCCAAGATCTGAAATAAGGCAAAGCGCCTTGAAAGTCCTGTTTGAAACCTTACGCAACCATGGCCACCTCTTTTCACTACCTTTATGGGAAAGAGTATTTGAGTCAGTCCTATTTCCAATATTTGATTATGTTAGGCATGCTATTGATCCTTCTGGGAGTAGCTCAGAGGTCAATGAATTAGAGACTGACGGTCAGCTTGATCAGGATGCATGGCTTTATGAGACATGCACACTAGCCCTCCAACTGGTTGTAGATCTTTTTGTCAACTTCTATAACACTGTCAATCCACTTTTAAGAAAGGTTTTGATGCTCCTGGTAAGCTTTATAAAGCGCCCTCATCAAAGCCTGGCTGGCATTGGTATTGCTGCTTTTGTTCGATTGATGAGTAATGCTGGGGAGCTATTTTCTGATGAGAAGTGGTTAGAAGTGGTTTTTTCACTAAAAGAAGCAGCAAATGCAACACTCCCTGACTTTTCATTCCTTGACAGTGGAGACGTTATGACTGGAAATCATGAACATACTTCACTGGCTGAAGATGACAGGAATCCTGCGGAGTCTGGTTCACATGATGATTCACAAAGCTTGAGGACTCAACATCTTTATGCACATTTATCTGATGCAAAGTGCCGAGCTGCGGTTCAGCTTTTATTGATCCAGGTAGATTTATTTTATTCCTCCAAACACTGTTAAAATTCTCTATGGAAAGAATGTGCTAAAAATTGCCGAGTAGTAAGAAATATGAAGAAGCCATGACAAATTTTTCACTTAAAGATGCTTTTCTTAGTATATCCCTGAAAATTCCTTTCAAACTTGTAGTCGTTTATATTACCGTCATAGATTTTACTAAAATATAATATAAGTTTAGAGTATGCTCTAGAGATGAAGAAACAGTTTCCATGTGATACCTCGTTTCTGTTAACATATATTTTGAAAAATAATGTTAACTCACTGAAATTGGCAGGCGGTGATGGAGATCTATAACATGTACCGATCTCAGCTTTCAGGAAAAACCATACTAGTCTTGTTTGAGGCTTTGCATGATGTGGCATTACATGCTCACAAGATTAACAGCAATATTATTTTACGTTCAAAATTACAAGAGTATGGTTCTATGACTCAAATGCAAGACCCTCCACTGCTACGCCTGGAAAATGAGTCCTACCAAATATGCCTCACATTTTTACAGAACCTTGTTGTGGACACGCCTCCTAATTATGAGGAGGTTGAAGTAGAGACACTTCTTGTTCAGCTTTGCAAGGAAGTCTTGGAGTTTTATATTGAAGTTGCAGGTTCTGGAAGAGTATCTGAATCTTCTAATGGCAGACAGCTGCATTGGTTAGTTCCTCTAGGCTCTGGAAAGAGGAGAGAATTGGCTGCACGTGCACCGCTTGTTGTGGCCACTCTTCAAGGTATTTGTAATTTGGGAGATACATCTTTTGAGAAGAGCCTGGCTCATTTTTTCCCTCTTATCACAAGCTTGATAAGTTGCGAACATGGGTCAACTGAGGTTCAGGTAGCTCTCAGTGATATGCTTAGCTTATCAGTTGGTCCTCTTCTACTACGCACATGTTAATTGATTGGGGTAAGATCAACCCTGAATTTTGAGATATAGGATATTTTTTCCTTAAATATTTTTGTTCATATTGTCTTCCTTTCCTTTGTCTTGCAAAAGTTTAGTTCGATAGTGTTTTAATAGTTGGTAGTGATTGTGTTTATACCTTCCCGGCTCTTCTATATTTTAGAAGCCTAGGATTACCAGTCCGAATTTATCTGTACTACCAGGAGGTTTAATGTTGTATCTTGTATGCCTAATTATTTTATCCCCATTTTTGGAAAGAATGAGTTTTTCCATCTTCGTTAATTTTGTTTGTCAAGTTTAATATCTTTATTATTGTTCTTAGTTTCCTAGTTGTGGTTCAAGGAGCGACATCTATTGCTGAAGTTACTGTTGACGAAGAGATGTTTTGAATTCAAGAAAATTGGGATTTCATGAAAAGATTATTAATAAGAATACTATGTCTGCTGTTGGTGTACATGAATTGAACCCTTAAATTTGCCCTTGAATGCTTGTCCAAGGCAGAGGATTATAACACCAAGCAGAGCTATTCAATAACAGTATTCTTGCTTATCCACACCTTTTTCCTCCATTTCTTGTCTCTTTGTTACCCTGACTATGATTTTCAAAACCTGAATGCTTTATTCGATATCTTAGCTTGCTGAACCTTTCCCACTCATGTTTATTGCCCAAACAGGTCCCAACAGTCATTGGAGTTCTGGCCACTCCTTCACTTTGTCAACAATTTGGCTTCTGGTCTTGCCCTTTGCCACGATGATCTCCTTATTTCTCTCTCCCAATCATGACGTCTTGATAAAGCTTTCTAACAAAACATTTTGGAAGGTTTTAAAAACACTGCAAAATGTTTTAAATTATAAAATATATTTACGTAATTATAAATTTTATGAGTGTCTTGGGATAAACAATTCAAAATAGTTAAAAGTAAATTTTAAATTACGCATTCTAGATTCTTGAAATATATTTTTTGTAATAAAAAATTTATGAATGTATCTTTTAAGAAATATAAAAATTATCAAAGATTATTTGTACCATTTCATTGTAATGTAACAGGAGATAAGGAAAGAATTCATGTAGGATGAATTAGTTAGAATATGGAAAGAGATGGATCCCTTAGAACTTGTGTGTATAAATGAAGGTTCTAAAATTGAGGGAAGAAGTTCCATTATTGACAACTTCATAGGTTATCCGAAGAAGGAGCAAGCGAATCGCAATGCGTACGGAACATGATGCATTATAACATTTAGAATTAATAATTATAATATTTTAAAATTAAATGTAATATAAAATAAAAAGCATTATTCTTTTCTTTTTGAGTAATATAAAATAATTGACTTTAATATATTTTAAATCTGAATATTATCTGTCATATCTAGTTTTTGATAATTCTTTTATACTTTTTAATCTTGGGATTTTTTTAGTGGTTTATAGTTCTTACTAAAAGAAAACTAGAATACATAACTTACTTCATAATTATAGATTTACCATTTTATTCATAAAACATAGTGACAATATATTACTATATTTTGAATAAATCATTTTATAGTAGTTTTAAGTTGCGTAAAGAAAAATATAAAAGAATAATAAATGATACTCCCATTTATTAAAAGCACAAAAGAACATAATCAAAAGCTTTAAAATAACAATCAAAAGGTTTTAAATGACACTCAAAAGAGCATATTCCCCACAAAGTCTTAAAGTTACACTCATCATTAATAAAAAAAAATTAAAAAAAATTGACTAACATATTATTGTTGGGATTAAAATCAAATGGAATCATATTTGTAAAGAAAAATATATTTGAACGAAATATAGGTTTAGATGGCACGGGCAACAATTAGAATGATGATTTTCATTACTTACACAAATCAATAATCAATTACAAGTAACAATATTGGGCAGCTGAATGGAATTTGTGGTGGTCAAAATTTGACGAGCCAATGTTTAACAACATATTTTCACCATCTCTCCCCTGCCCAAAAACCTCAAATTTCCCCCTCTATCGATTATACATACATTCATTCTGGTCAGCAATGGCTACATAACAAGTAGATGCTAAAACCCTGCTGCTTCTCTTAACACAAAAATAGCAAGGTATGCTGGCATTCGATAACTGCCCCTCAAATGCTACACGGAACTATTATCAAGTACGTGCCTCACAAGCTGTGGAACAACAATAAATACGTAGATTCGTAACTAATAATCTACACGTAGTCGCCGCAATTCAGATTTGAATGTTGAGACAGAACTGAGAGTCCGACGAGCAAGATTCCGTATATCCTCTCGTGAACAATCTCTTGAAATCCGGACAAGCTCCCAGAGAGCACCTCCACTAACCAGGTCCTTTGCATTCACTTCTGTAATGTTTATTTTATAACATCACATTTTAAAGTTTGCAATAATGTATTAAGAAAAACTGAAACATGATGAGAGTCTCGTTACCGTGCTGTGCCAAGTGGCAGAGTGCAAGTTCTATGTGACGCCTGATTGGTGCAGCTTCATTGTTAGCATTTTGTACTATCCACGGAAGTGCACCATCTTCTATCAAAAAAGATCTGCCACTTTTTATCCCTGTGAGAGAAGAACGATAATTGTAAGATACCCAAACTACCTCTATCTCGCTAATTTTCTCTCTGAAGCAAGAAATATTTTCAGTGGCTTTGTGGAAGTTAAGGGGTGGGAGCAAATTGACTAATGCTTGCTTTAGAAACATCAAATACGTCTTTTAAGCGATCATTGCAGGACTGAATTTTTTTGGTGACATTCGTGAGGAACTATTTTGTCCATTTTCTATCAAAACTTGAAGCTTCATGTTCTCAGTGTTGAGATCAAATATGGAGAGAAAGTAAACCTTGATTAGAAGCTCGAGACTCGCATTTTGCGAAATTTGCAATTCCTCGTGCAACTTGGGAAAGGACATCTGGATGTCCACATCTTACGATTCCCAGTAAAGCCTTTATACCTCCCTGGGATCTCAGAGTCATCAATATTCTATCTGAAGAACACGGAGACAAAAATATGAACCCTTCAGAAAAATATATATTGAGGGAAATACAATAAGTTCAAATGCAAAATCTCCTAAAGCGCCATCTTTACATACGCATTATTGTAACAGAAACACTGAATAAAGCATTCTCAATGGCGTTAGGCTAAAACAGGTTTTATATAATATGAAGACAGCTAACACAAGAAAGTAGAAATAATGTTCCTGTTATCTCCAAATAAGTTATACAAAAAGTTTCAGGTTTTAATGATTAATGCAAGACAGACTTTACGAAACAGCATTTGCACAAAGTTAACGTATGGAGAGGAAAATATCACCAGGGCAGTGCCAACTATTCAGGATTAGTTGGCATTTCGCTGAGCATTTGCCATTTCAGTTTTAGATAATCTTTCCCAAAAATTTGAGTTCACTTAAATGTGGGTTAAAGTGATTTATGTTTAGATATCTTCATTTGAAAATGAATTTTAACATAATGACGATTGTTTGAGGAGAATAATTATTGCAAGAGCGAAAATTCATTTTTCCATTCAAACCAATGTTTGGGCCTTGTTTTCACAAAAAAAAAAAATGTCAAACAAGATGTCAATTTCTCAAATCCACAAGCACATGGTACAAACAAATGCCCAAAGAAACTATTAGTAGCCAATCATGATGAGTACATCACCAACCTGGAGATTTTAATTAACTATCCCAATTGAATTTATCTGATGGCTAAAATTATATTTTCATGCATTTATCAAGATAAATAAATGACTTGCTAAAATACAACAAATTATACCATTTCCACATAGGTTAGCAATTGCCCCAGCAACCATTCGAAGAGTTTGTGGATCTTCAGCATCAGATGCAGTCATTGATAACAGAGTAATTCCTCCTTCAGCCATAATAAGTTCTTGATTCGCTTCTGATTAAACAAAAGAAAGCAAAACAATACCAATTTTAACATTAGCTAAATGCACAGCCACAAATAAACATAGCCAGTACCAAAGTGTGAAGCAAGATCCCATTGTCTATAACATGTAAAAAAATCTAGTATCAACATTCACCATTCATAGCAAGATTGGCAATTGCCCCAGCAGCTACTCTGCGAACAGTTTCATCCTCATATCTTCGAAGAAGCATCAGTAAGGAAGTAAGCCCCCCAGCTTCAACAATTCTCTTTTGATTAGCCTCTGCATATCAGGTTGAGATAAATTATTTAAAAAAGTACTACACATAAGAAAATATGCATGAGCATATAATAAAACAACCAGTCTTGATCTTCGGAATGTATGAATGCAGAGAAAATGTGGAATGAGTGGACGGTCTAGTGGACAGTGAAAACAAGGAGACAAATTTTATGAAAAACTAATACATCGATAGGAATTTCTTTTCAGAAAAAGGTAGAATTTTCCTGATAGATTACAACCAATCCAATATCTACCATGGTTTAAAAAATAAATCACGCTGCAATATATACAACAATCTCAAGACAATCAACATAAAAGACACACAGGTTCTGTTTGGTTTATGAAAACATTTTCTATATACATTATTATTATTTGTGAAAATAGTAAATGAAAACAGAAAATATTTTTGTGAAACTAAACAAGTACTGTTTTAACAATTGCAAGCATTGTAAAAAAAAAGTCCATAGAAAGTAAATGATCAAATAGCAGAGCCTTAAGATGAGATTAGCTTCAACCTTCAGCTGCTAGGTTGGCTACCACTTTCACGGCATGAATTCGTACATTGGCATCATCTGACTCCAGCAACGACAAAATCTTTTGTAGTCCAACTGTTAAAATAATGTGAGTCATAAACATGTATATGATGGAAGCTTTCAATTATAACTCAAACAACTCATACCTTGCTCAAAGAGTGTAGCAACAGATGATTTCTGACCATTTGCAGTGTCCTTGAATTGGGAATGCCGGGAGGAATCCATGGCAGGAAATGTGCTCCCAGAGCTTCCATTTTCCAAACACCTTCTCATCTATAAACATAGCATTATATCATACTATATCAAAGATTCAAAGTTATGTAAACAGAACATAATGTAACATGAAGCTAGAGGCTATGGAGAGATTAAAGAATCTTCATTTGACAACATCTACTACCTTCTTAGTTCAGAATGAGATCATGTTTAGGACCTATATTTGGTGCTCTGCTTGGGTTTGTTACAAGAATTTGTCTAAAAATATAAATGCTGAAGAGCATTGTGCATTTTATGGCCACTCTCCATTAAATCAAAGCAAAGTCAATGACTCAATGCATGGAATTAGAATCCTAGCTGAAGTTTATTACTAAAGAATATGCTGAATGCGCAAATCTCAGTAAACATAAAACAAATACCTGGTCAGCTTCAAAGTTCAATTGCAATAATTGACTTCTCAGTATTATTATTTCTTCTTCAAGTCTTTTCTTTTTATTAGCCTCGTCCTCCAACATGTTGCGAAGCTTTATAATCTCCACATCTCCTGCCTAGCATACATAACAGTCTTTGTATACCACAAAACCATTCTCGGAATATGACGAAACAGAAAAGTTTGCCATTTAACTGAATCTCACCTGTGTTTGTGTGTGTTTCCCCAGCTGACTTTTTAGATGTTCTACCTCTTCTTCAGCTGCCTTCCTCCGACTTCTTTCAGTTTCAAGCAGCATTTTGACCTCAGTAACTTCACCTGCTGAAGATGATGTGGGCCCCTGTGCCAAAAGCCATAAAAACAGCTAAATTAAAACCACAAATAAGGTAAAAATAATAATACCTCAGAGCAGTGACTATAATCATTTAACCAGGCAATTGTTAAAACATTGGGACGGCTGGATGTGTAAATAAATTACAATATTGAATATACCACAAGGAAAGACTACTGAGAAATAAGTGATTGCTTAATATAAACATTTGTAATGAAACAACAATCCCAAAAGTTTAACTTTGATAAACAAAGACACATTAATGAATTCATATTTTATCTACTTTTGCGATTCTATTGTGACATGTTGAGATCATACTAGTCAATCCTAGATAGCAGCCAGCCCCAAAAATTGGATAGCAGGACTGTTATTCTAATACATACATACATATGTGTGTGTATGTGTGTATACATACAAATGCTTGATAACAAGTAGAGTCAAGTAATATAAAAGAATAAAGGTACATGAAAGAAAACGTATAAAACAAAACATAGACCTCTCTTCAATATGAACAAAATACATCCCAAAGTACGTTAACCTTGTTAAAATCAAGAGTAAACTCGCATGCTCTTCAATACAGGAAGTAAAGGGAACACTGCAAGCTGATGCACATGCATGAGTGCTTCAACGGCCCATTTGTTGGCTAAACGACAAGACCCATAAGCCCAACTCATACACCCTTTTCTACTGCTAGGGCTCCTATTCTTCCCCAAATCAAAAACTAAGGAGACTCACGATAGAGCAGGCACCTCCAATAATCATAACTGTTGTTGCCAACAGTCATCGAAGCATAGGGATGGCAAAGCAGGCCACAGGTTGGTTTTTCCAACTCCCTCTAGTCAGTCCTACCAACCCGGCAGGGCAGAGGCAGGGTGGTCAGCCGGCAATTTAAATAAAAAAATTAGTTTTTCTTATTATATTATTTAAAGGATGAAAATATGCAATAGTATTGTAATTTAAATCATTGAAACTTATAAATGAAGTTTCAATTACTAATTATAATGAACAAATTTAACATGTAAAGGCACTTTTAATTTATCCAATTAGCTATATTAATTAATGAATTACAGATTTAGAAAATATTTACATGATTAAGTATGCTTTTAAAACAAATATATATGTAAATACAAGATTTAAAAAAAAATAAAGAAAATACTGGCAGCTTGCCCGCCAGCCCGCCTAATCACGACAAACCAACCCATCTGTCCCACTTTTGGTGGGCCAGGGCATGGCCAAAACAGGCCGAACTGGCCCATTTTTCCACCCCTATCACAGAAGTTACGCTGCTCCTGCTGATGCTAGCTTCATCAGTGCCAACATCACAGCACTCACATCAGATAGGGGGTCCACTTCTAGATACTGTCTTCTCATTGGTGGGAACTTCATTTCTTGGAGAAGCAAGAAGTAGAAAGCAGTTGTTAGATACAGTACTTAAGCTGAATACCAGGCTATGGAAGCAGCTGCATGCGGGATTACATGGCTTAAGCAAGTTCTCCATTAGTTCAAATTTGGAGATACACATGATACTCAACTAATATGTGACAATGAAGTTGCAATTCACATTGCATCAAACCCAATCTTCCATGACCAAACTATACAGCATGATAGAACAAAGCATGTGGAGATTGATCAAAACTTCACTAAAGAAACCATAAAATGATAAGTGTGGAGCGCATGCCATCATGCAGGCAGAGAGAAAGCATTTAACCAAGGCTCTACCAACGAACACATATGATAGCATCAGATCCAATCTAAGTATGATATTGAGGGGGACTATTGGACATTGCCAAATCAATTAGAATCACAGATTTTGATTTGAGTCTAGATCGTATCTGAATTATTTGTAGTTTGAAAATGTATTATTCCTTATTCATTAATTAATTGCAGCATTTATAGGAAAAATATTATCCTGATTTTCAGTGCTAGATTGGTGTAAAGATTTAATTCCCCTTTCCTATTTATACCTCTTACTGTATCAGGTATGATTCAGGAAAATATCCATATTTCCGCAAATACAAATATTCGTTCCAACAAAATGCACCAAATAATACCATATTTGGACATGGCCAAAAAATTAGGTTCATTCTACAAAAACCATTGAAGCAAAAAATCAAGATTTGGCCCAGAAACTTAGGACACAGCCAACATTCACCAGACATGCTGAATGGAAAACAGCAACACATGTTGATGTCTCAAAAAAATGTGACCATTAACTTCTAAAAATCGTGGGACAAAAGTCCACCTTCAATATTTGCAAAGTGTTAATATTATTTAAAAAGGAATATACCTCTCCATTATCAGCCACAGAACTACTGCAATCATGTCTTTCTTGATTCAATACCAACTTCTGCTCCAACTCCTTTACCAATTCCATGTACTCCATCTGGCATTTCAGTCTCTCTTTCTGCAGGGTACAAGCATAGAACTCCATATAAGACACTGAGCAAACATTAGAGATGTTACCACAAAAAGCCTAAAAGTTAGCATCTTCAGTGACTTAAGTTTTCAACAGAATAGGACATAAAGGTTTTGCACGATGTCTAGTACTTAGTTCAGAATACAGAGTAAAAGGCACATTAAAGAACGTTTGAAGGCATAATGATACAAATTTAACAAAGATAACATAGCTCGTTCCTTGAACTTAATAGCTGGGAGGGCATTCCAACACCACCATGAAAAGGTTAAAAAATGGGATAGGACAAACAAGTCTCACATCATATCCATCCTAACACACTTAGTCCAGAAGATCTATGACATACAAGAACACAATCTTCGTAAAAGTATCCCAGCCGCACAGAAACCCTCTGATTTTAGATTGATAATTTTTTTAACCTTCAATCAGAGGCATTTTTAAGAAATGACACTTAACAGAGTCCATACTTCCTCAACAAGACATTAATCCTGCTTAACTAAGGCATACCCCAGAATTACTGGACTGTATGTTCCGTTCACAAGATGAGGCAAGAACAATGCCCAAAACCAATTTGAAAGAGTTAAAGAATAATGATCCTCCATCACATAATTTAATAATAATTTAAACCCTAGATTATTAGTGTACAGCATTATGTATACGATTACAAAACAGTTCAAAACTATAAGACTTTGGCTTAAAATTTTAATGTAATTTGTAGTTGAGATCTTTCATATGGGTAATACGACAAACCTCCAATGCATCTGCAAAGTTCCTCTCAACCTCGGCAATTCGACATTGTGCCTCTAAATTTATTTTCTCAACTTCATCCTCAAAACCTTTCTGCTGCCTTTCATTTTCTGCAATAAGTTTATCCAATTGTACCTCAAGCTTTCGAGACAAGCTTTTATAATCAAATTCCTCCTTTATTTTCAGCATATTCTCAACTTTCATAGCCTGATGAAACAAAAATGTGTTATGCCACAAAAACAGAAAACCATATCAATTATCACCAAAAAGAATTCATTTTAAATGATGATGACAGCAATCATAAAACTATCAGAACTAAATATGATTTGCAATTTGATGGGTGGTATGCCAATGCAAATTTCCTAAGATTGAGTACATACTTTTGCTTCTTTTCAGTCTTCCCTTTTCTTCGATTTGGAGATGATCCCATATTAAATTTTGCGTAAACACTTGTTAAAGATCTCACATCAACTAAAGATAGGGTCAAATTATAACATATAAGTGGATACAAACAAGCCGGTTTTGCAACATTAAGTTCGGCTTAAATTCAATTTCTAAGATGGTACCAAAGTCTAACCTAATAAGGTTTGTTAGGCCTATTGTGTCACCCACTATCAGGACGTTGTTGGACTATCCAAAAAATATCTAGTCCCATACTCGAGACATCCAGTCCTTGGCATGAGAGGGTATGTACAAGATTCCATATTGACTAGAAATATGGTCAAATTATAATATACGAGTGGGAACATCACCTTACAACTGAGTTGGGCCTAAATCTACTTTCTAAAAACACCTATGTGGGAAATATTCCTTTTTCTGAAAGGCTTCATAGACTCTTATCTTCTTTCCAATTAGCAATCTCCTTTAATCCAGTTTTATTCATCTTCTGAATCTACTGTTTCTGTTTATAGGAATTTTATGTTTTTCAGAAATTTGAATAATAGGGAATTCTCTTATTAACAATCTCTTTTAACCTTATTAAATTCTGTCCACATCCATTCAAACTTACACCTGAGAACTAGGTTACTTGAAACTTCAGGTTTTCTTCATGTAAAGCCTACCATCCAATTTCTCACTTCATGAAGCAGTATAATTCCTTCCTTAGGAAATCAATCGCTCCCTCAAAGGTTTAAACATTTGTATGGACTAGTGTTCTCAAACTGAATTATCTCATTGTCAACGATTTACTTCAAATTTGAAGACCTCTAACTGTTTTTTCTCTTTTTTTTTTTTTGTGTGTTACGTGCAGATTGAGTTTTGAAAATGTTTCTCATTTGTTTTTGCATCCCCAAGGATCTCCATAAGCTCTTGTGGATTAATTTTAGAGGTCTTGACACCAATAGAGATAATAAAAGGCTTTGACATTGCGCTCAATTAGCAGTTGTTTGGTGTATTCAGTTAGAAAGAAAAGCTAGAATTTTCACTGTAAATCGTTACCTTAGGAGATCTTTGGTGTAGAACAGTGCACTTAGCTGCTTCGTGTTATGCAAAAGGGACATGTCAGGTATTCTTAAGTAGATCTTCAGAGATGGTGTGCAGTGGCACATCTTTTGTGTTCTTAGTTTTTGACTTTTGTTCTTGCATTAATTTATGGAAGATATCTTACCCTCTTGAATCTGAACCTCCTTTCTCTCTCAATAAATTATTAGGCTTATAATGATGACGATGATCACTAAGGTCAAAAATTGACTTTGCTAAAGAGCAAATTAAGATACCAACAAGAGTAGTTAATAAACGGCACAAGGACACGCAGGGCATGAAATTAATGAATCGTGGTGGTATTAGTAATCTTTGATGCTAGAAATCTCTAACAATGGCTTTTCAAAATACATTCCAACAATAACATCAAAGTACTAAAAATATAACATAAGCACAATGAAACAGATCTTATGGAGTATAAATTTTATAACGATATTTAGTTCAAATTATATGAATGAATGACTATATATGAAAGTACAAATCTAAGGGAGGAACCTGACCCTTTGGCCAAACAATATGGTACTAGAAGTCTCTCCTCGATGACGTGGTGATGGGCCAATAGTCACAATCAATGATGTCCTAGCTGTGCCTGCAGATGATCAGAAAGCAAGTAGAAATAATGTCCAAGAAGAGGATTGGCATCTGATACAAAGACTAAGAAAAAGATACCATAAATATTAAGAAACCAATTTTGTAAACCATAAATGACATCACACTCAATTTTTTTATCTCATCAAGTTGAAGAACTGAATACAAAGATATCTAAAAAACAGATTATGGCTTCTTACCACCAAAAGAATCTCGAAGCATCCGGGTAAGCTTCGAATCACGAAATGGAACATGAGCATTGTTCTCTGCTAGAGCATTAATACATTTTCCCAGTGAACTAAGTGAAAGATTGATAGATTTAGCTTCCTCTAGCATGTGCCCTTCACTTCCTGGTGAGGAAAAAGGGTTAAAAATCCAAGGTTTCAGCACATATCAACATAATAACAGAAGCTACCAAACCATTGAGGTAAAGAAGGACTATCACCAAATGAACACACAAATTTCAAAGGCCACAGGAAACAGGGAATTTTAATTAAAAGGTTTATATTTTCAGTTTATGTTTCCTTTTTAATTAAAAAATGCAATTTTGTTTTCATTGTTTCCTATTTTCAAAGATTTGTATATATGAAACAGTAAAAGCAAGAAAAAAATATTTTTCACTGTTACCTACACAAGTATTTAAAAACAAAATTGAAAACAAGACACTTTTGTAACTAAATGTGAAAACAAAAATTAAAAACATTTGCTCCAAGTAAACAGACCCTTAAAGGGTAATAGGCTTTTTTACAATTTTTATTTTCAAGTAATATGCTCTTACTAATAATTACAAAAATATCTCATTGTTTTCATTTATCCATATTTTCAAAATTTTGTGAAGGAAATAGAAAAAACATTCCTTCACAAAATCTTAAAAACAAACAATATATAACCAATGGTTGTTTTCAACTTTTCCTCCACAAGAATGTTGATATCAAAATAAAATGAATATAAGGTGACACTTTTCTAATATATCTTTATTATAATTGAGGACGCTGACAGAAAGCAACTGTTCCTTCTCAAAACTATCACATCATATATTTTATGCTATTTATGACATATTATTTATTATAATAATTATATCAATATAAACACATGTGCTATACTCATACTATTATATTATTATAATATTGCATAATATCATTTATAAATATTATATTATTTAAAGTCTGAAATTAAAAAAAAATAAGCAATCACAACAAAACAAATATTTTATTATTTAAGGGGTTTATTGTTGTTATTTTATCATTATACATATTAAAATTGAAAATTTAATCAAACAAAACATTTTCTCACGCATTTCCTAACCATTTGAATGGTTTTCATCACATGCATTTTTCCTTTTTTTTCAATTACTTTTTAGCCATTTTAGCTTGACCATCTGATTGAATTGTTTTCACGCACTTTCATTATTATTCCCACCTATTTACATTTTTTCCCACTAACTTGAATTATTCTCTCCTGCCCCCATTTCATTTCTCACTCATCTGGACATTTTTGGGCCAATTTTCCAACTCTTTCACATAGTTTTTTCTTCCTGCTCCTTTGAATGACTTTTCCTCCCGTTTTCCAGTATTCTGCATGCATGCAAACACAACAAATGCTTCATGGAGAAGCCACTCTCGGACAATTTCACAAGAACAATTCATTTATGGCACCCATATTTTTACACATATACACAGCTTTTAAGTCCAGCACACACCTGACTTATGGACACGTTCTGAACCTGCCAAGTCTACCACAACCAACTTGCTCTTCCGAACAAGTGGTTTTGAAGGTTTAGTCAAATGAGAGGCATCACCATTTTGACTAGATACAATATCTTCACTTTCCAAGACGGACCTCTTAATATGAACCTGTGTGATAAACAACAAATATATCAAGATTGGATATTATTTTTGAGAAACAAAAAACAGTGACTAACTGATTTCCCTGATTTGTGACGTATGGAATCAAATATAAAGAAAAACAAAAGGTAATCCAAACAGGGAATATTCTTTCACCATCAGAATGGCATGACTGCGAGAAGATTCAGTATTCAATTTTGTGTTAGCAGCAATTCGATTAGCTTCCCCTACTCTTAACAACTCCAGAAAACTATGTTGGTCTGTGATTTCTACAAGAGTTGCCCCAGGCATAGATACATCACCACTTCTTGGATCGTCCACAATAGGAATATTATCATTTGCTGGATTAAGCAAGTCCTGGAGAGTCTCCATGTAAAGCTACACATTTTTTGCAGACAAATATGGGTAAAATAGCCTAGAATGGTAATAATACAAAACAAAGAACGCTTTCTCGATCAAACAACACAAGGCACAACACAATGGCCATTGGAAGATAAAATAAATATGATGCAAAAACCAGTAATGCCCATGTAAGCATCAACCTGCAGATACGAGACTGTCACAGAATCAGTATTGGGTGACAAGTCAGCAAAAATATCCTCCATGGAACGGACCATGATACCACGATCAGAAGCATCAACTTCCCCTAGCCGTCCAAGTGTAAAAGTTTTCCCAGTTCCAGTTTGACCATAAGCCATCACAGTCCCATTATAACCATCAAGAACACTCTACAAACCAGACATCAAAACATGTTAAGCTATAGAGTATTGAATAAATATGGCAATGGATAGAATTCATTAACTATTAAACCAAAAGAATGATGTTATCAAATCATAAAATCATTAATTTAAAGCAGAACTAGATAGGAATATCTCAGTAAAGGATGTTCACGAACAATTAGGATATGCACCAATACAACAGACCTCCACAACTGGCTTAGCCACAACTTCATAGACACGTTTCTGTGATGCAAATTCAGTAAGCACCTCATCAAACTCGTACGTGTCAGAATCCCAATTGTTTCTACGAAGTTTCAGTCTTTTAAGCTGAAGGTCAGTAAAAAACACAAAATGGTTACATTAAAGAAGATTCATGCATAAAATCATCCAAGAAGTATATCGATAAAGCAAAACAAAACCTAACATCCACAACTAATAGTAAATCAAATAGAATGAATGTACCTCTGGCTGTAATTCAACACAGTCAGCAAAATCAGCATCCGCCATCATTTCTTCAGCATTTCGCGGTCTCAATCTTACAGCCACCCGAACTCTTCCAGGAACTGTACAAAAAAATTATAGCATGACAAGTGTAGTGTAGCAATACCACCATACTAGATAGAAAAATAGAGAGAAAAAAATTTAATAAACATTTTGTTTTCAAGCAGTAGCTTTCACTAAAAATATAGAAAGTACAAGTATAACAATGCTGACGGGAAACTAAACTTCTAGACCCTATCTAGAATTCAAGAATCACTGGTGGCCATAAAGGGCCCTTAAACGCTACACCTTCCTCATACAATGAGCTGTTTGTAGCCTTTTCACTGTTGTTAGTACCAAAAATCTTCTTCAAACCAATATACATCTCCCAGATTGCAACAGGTGGAAAATAATACAGGAGCATTCATGAGCCCCAAACATTTTTAAACGAGGAACCTCCATTTAAAGTAAAGGGTCTGCCCTGAATAGTTTTGTTTTCCTGGATTTTGAGAGTGGTTTCTCCTCCACATCAAGTGGTACCAAAACCTAGTTGATCCTCTCCCAACCACGAAAGGAGTGCTTTTTTCTTTCCAACAGATCAAAACCCGAGCCTCAGTCAGTCAGTATAATATCATATACGTATGTATGGAACAGAAAAACCCTATTAAAGTATCAGCTGTCACCAAATATCCATCAGGCTTTAAGGAGTGAATTATTCTCTTCACTACAACAGCAAGTTCCAGACAAGCTGAACATAACCATTAGATGCTCCTTTGGGACTAGCCTTACATGAAGTGAAAATATGACCTATGTCATCTGTGTCTGAATATTAGGATTTCCAATTAATTGGGATTGCGACATTCAAAACCATGGTTTCCTTATAATTACTGGGACAATCCATCCCTACCCCAACTTTTTAGATTGAATTAGACCACACCTGTTCTCCATCCTAATACAAAGGTTGCAGCTATAAACATCCTACGTCACTTCTCACCATAAGAATTAAAAAACTGTAAAACATCAGAAACATACATTAGAATGAGCTAAGCAATGGGAGGATGATTCATTATCCTCAAAAGCAACAAAGCACAAGAGACAGCACGAAAAACGGGTGCAAGTAAAGATCGATAACAACCGTGCAAGCTCATAAGCAAGAACCAATCACCTTAAAAGACGAAAGAAGAAGCACCCAAAGCAAACAAACAGGTTATTATATAATGAAAACCTAAAAGAAATCATTTATACTGCTCCTTTAAACTTAAACCCCTTTCCCACGCAAAAAAACCTTACCGATCAAACGCTAGTAGACACTTGCACGACCAATACAAACTCGGCACTCACATGTTCACCCCAAGCTCTAACCACACAGCATATCCAAATTTCAGATCTAAAATACAAGCGAAGCGGATAATTAACTAAACAATGTCCACGCTCCAGAGCAAAACATCTAAACGGTTGGTCCTACCACATCCAAAGCTTGCTTCTACTTCATCTAACCATCTAACAGTTTAAATTTCCAAAAAACCAGATATTCCACACATTGAAGACCGGAACATAAACACCGAAGCACCAAGCAATGAGTGTTCATTAAAATACGAACAAAACGAGGGTATCTTAAGCAATCGCTCTCAGAAGTAACGAACGCTCATAATTGTAGGCCATACGAAAAGTCACAATCACAATCATCCACAAATAGAGAAGGAGAGCTTCATTATTGCGACCTAATCGTGGTTACTAGTTAGTTAGAGCTTCATTACACTCTCTCCACCTACCACTCACGAATTCAAATACACACTCGCTTTGTGTTTGCAAGAGTCTAGGGTTTGGAAAGGGACTGACCAGCGTCGGCGTTTCTGGCGGCGGGGGATGCGCGGCGAAGGGCGGATCCC
>Ga0123340_1001110_pt1 | contig 21453 bp, 11 predicted proteins | sample SirMexnodulemix_FD_89961 | JGI IMG/M metagenome (GOLD analysis project Ga0123340, IMG submission 89961) | Root nodule microbial communities of legume samples collected from Mexico - Siratro Mexico nodule mix | ecosystem: Host-associated > Plants > Roots > Nodule | place: Mexico: Nepantla...
GAAGAATTTTATTCACTTGTGATTGCTGAAGATTACAAATACAAGTTGTGTATTTATAGGGAGAAACTAGGGTTACTGTCTAATTTGGGCCTAACTCAAATCAAGCCTCCACAAAGCCCAACACATGCAAGAGTGAGACACAGTGAATCACTCAACCAATTCTTTCTTCAACTAATTGGCTTTATTGATCTCTCTCTATTTTTCCTCTGCCTTTGATTTCATACTCCTTTCTTAGTTGAAATTGTAAAGTCTGGTTTCCATGCACCTGTACCATAATAGAAAAAAAAACATTGAAATCTCAGTGGAGAAAAGCATGAAAAAAACATTGGCACCCCATATAAAAATTTCAAAACTTTAACCTAATAATTGCATCCTTTTTTTCATCTGGAAATGATAAATGGACCATAACTTTTGCTAATGGGAATGAAGAAGGAAAGACTATTACACAGTCTCGAGTTATCATAATCCTGATTAATCTATGTAGCCATGATTTATTAATCACCAGAAGCCTTCAGTATTGTTCTGTCTACTATTTATGACAATCAAAATAAAATTGCGTAGCGATCAACCAAACTATAGTTAAAAACCATTAGCATGCATTACTATTTGGAAATTCAGCATCAACCTTCTAAAATAGATTTAGAATCCACCTTCAAACAAGTAAATCACAATAGAATACAAAAAAAAGTGGTATATTACTATATTGTGCATAGCTATATACCTTTTCATCACCACCATCCATGAACAGCTTGTGTGTATGTGTTCTTGATCCACCTCAAACTCTTCCTCAGTGAGCCTTTCATTTTTCCTTCCACAGAATATATTTTATAGCCAGCCACTCTCTTCTTCCTTTGCAACTCAGGGTCATTGAAACTCCAACTTTTTGATACTTTGTTGACTGTGCTTTTCCCTTTATCCATCTTCACTTCCTTTTCCTTACCAATCTTGCAAGGATAAGCAGAACCAGCATAACTTGCACTGTAACTGTAAGACCTCAGATCTTGCATACCTGTTGGGGCCACCCTTCCTCCATTGTAGTTTTCAAGCTGCAGACTCTCACTCCTGCATGATTTGGATCTGAATTCCATGGTGGAAAGGAAACCACACTGCACAAACACAAGAGTGAAGAACTAAGGATGTGTAGCTTTAAGGAGATAAAGATTGAAAGCTAAAAGAGATGGTAGGTTGGTCGGTTGGTTTTGCTTTTTTCTAGTTGTATTTTATTAGTGCTTTTCATTGCTTCTCTTTCCTAACTTCATATAATCAAATCTTTGAATAGGAAACAGTTGAAGAAGATAATGCTATTCTTGTTTTGTCGTTTTGATTAAAGGAGTCATGGGGGCATTCAACATGGCACAACTGTTTAAGGTATTTTGGTTTGACCAAATCTTTTACAAGTGGAAGTGATAAAATTGGTTATGGCATGAAAGTAGCTGGTAGCAAAGGAGTAATACCCTTTTGACAAAATACAAGTTAATGCACCGCCCTCTTAGCTAAACTTATGAACTTGGAAAAAAGACACTAACTTCTTATGATTCTTTGGGGTACTAATGATTTCTTCATAAGTATTAATGGAGAAGTTAGAAGAAGTGAACTTTTACCATTTCATTAGATTTTAAGTTCAGATGGATCCTATTTCCTCCACATAATTATAGCTGAAGTTGCTTTTACTGACTATGTTACTTGAGATCAAGATTCTAAGTTTACATTAATAGCTTTTGAGTTTGGTGTTGTTTACACAAGTGGATAAAAAACATAGGTAATAAAGAGATTGAACATTCATGTTTATGTAAAGTGATCCCTTATTCAGTTCATATATTTTACAAAATCCTCAAGACCAATCTCTGTTCATGAAAAAGCAAAACACTCTGATTTTTTTAGCCAATTGTGGTCCACACTCCATGTCTTAAATAGTACCTTAACCCCTAATGGATCATCCCACATGTTTGTGTCTTTGGCATCATCAATCTAGGTGAAAATTTCAAGTACTTTCCCATTTTCTTCTCAAAGCTTGAAATCATTCACAAAAGAGGCAAAAAGCATGGAAAATGTTTCAAGTGTAATAATTTAAATATAATTGAGGAAAATGACTTATATGGTTTATTAGTATAGCTACCTGCCAAAAATGAAGTTATTGTATCAACCAAAGGATATTAACTAATAGATTTCATAGTTTTCTGTTCTTTCATAGCACAAAGTGTTTGATTTCAATACCAGAAGTTCCTTCTTTTTTTGCTTGAGTTGATTTTAGTGTTCTATATCAAACTTTATTTTGAAGTTTTGGTGGAAAGTGCATAGTAATATTCGTTATTAGTATTATCAGTGTCAGTACCTACTATTTGATATGATATTATTCGCATGCTGTCATATTCTTAAACTTACTTCAATAATTCAGCACTGAAGGTAGTGGTTGCCTTGTATAGCCTGAGTGAATATATTTTCTATCATCAGCATGAGCTTCTTTTTTTTTTAAATAAAAAATTGGGGAACATACTGCAATTATATTATGCAGTGTTTGGTTCACATCTGAAACGTACGTTAAGAAATCATGTTTAAGCAGTACAAAAGCTAAGTAGTCCAGTACTTTCAAATATAACTCAATGAAATGGAGGGTGGACAAATGAAATTTTTAGAGAAACTTGGTCACAACACAAAAAAGAATTATGTATTGTTAAAGTATAATAAAATTAGCTATGTACTGAGGGTAAAATAATAAAGAAAACCAAAACTCTTGTAAGCAAAATTTAATCTACTTTTTCTCGATAAATTATGATTCACATTTTGAATTAAAAATTTCGAATCAGATCAAATCTTTGTTATATTTGGATATAATATTATATATATTTAAAGTTAACTAACACATCTATTATTTAGATGTAATATTATCAATAGTACATTTGTATTATAACTTTTGATTATAAGATTATGTAATTTATTTTAAAATATAAAAAAGTTAAAATATGACTATAATAACAACCATCATACAAAGATAAATTCCAAGTACAGCTCTATTTGACAAAAATTCACTATGAAATATTTTAATTACTTCATAAAAATTGTTTAACAATTTTATAATAATAGAAGCGTCAACCATTGATTTGATGTAATTGAAATTTTATATTATATTAAGACCTAATAGAACTTATATACTCGCCACTAAAGCCATAAAGTATTTATAGCACATAAACCTGTGATTAAACTTTCCAATCAGATTATATGGTTCACATTAGTTTAAAAGATTTTATGCATCCCTTTCAAAATTGGCTCTTACTTGAGTAAAGAACATTTGAAATTCTTTTTGCCATGGATCATATTAATATTAATATTTTGGACATCAATGGATTTAAAAGCCTGCATACAATTAAAAATATGCTTAATTTTCAAGACTGTTCTATTAAATATAGTTAACTGAAATCTGATCCAAAACTTGTATGCTCAAAAGATTGGCAACTGCAGCCTGTGGGGTGTGTTCACAAAAAAAGTTCTGAATTACAATGGAAACAGACAGTGCTGCATAAAAAGAAATACAGACGAGACAATAAAGTAAATGCAGGCTTGAAACAGCAACCTGCTAATTGATTGATTGATTAAACAAAATTTATAGAATCCAATACAAATAGCATCAGATCATATGTCTTTGATCTCTAATGAGGATAAAATATAGAGAGAGAGAGAGAGAGAAAATGAGCACAAGATAACAATAGAAAAAGGCCTGATGACTTAACAGAGAACAAAAATTTAACTCATCAGAGCAAATCAGCAACATTTGATGGCAGCTCCTCTACAGTCACATTGTAGAACTTCTGAATATCAGACAGCATTCTGGAATCATCTAATGTCACAAAGTTTATAGCAACTCCTTTTCTCCCAAACCGGCCACTACGCCCTATGCGGTGGAGATAGTTTTCAGGCTGGGTTGGCAGATCATAGTTTATCACCAGAGACACTTGCTGCACATCAATACCACGGGCCAAAAGGTCCGTGGTAATGAGAACTCGAGACGAGCCGGACCGGAACTCGCGCATGATGATATCACGCGTGTTCTGGTCCATGTCGCCGTGGGTGGCGGAGACTGTGTGGTCATTGCTTCGCATCTTGTCAGTGAGCCAGTCGACCTTGCGCCTGGTGTTCACAAAAATGACACTCTGGGTGATAGCCAGAGTCTCATAAAGGTCGCATAGTGTCTCTAGCTTCCACTCTTCCTTTTCAACATTGACATAAAACTGTTTGATACCCTCCAGGGTCAGTTCATCACGCTTTACCAAGATTCTCACTGGCTTGTTCATGAACTTCCTTGTAATCTCAAGGGCTTCTGGGGGCATTGTAGCAGAGAACACCCCAACCTGAATTTTGGATGGCAGCAGCTGGAAGATGTCATAGATCTGCAACATCAACCAACATATTCTCAATGTCATGAATGAAAATACATAAACTTTTACTTTTCTAACGGATGTGTATTTTGATTGAAGAACAGAAAATTCTTGTACAGACCAGATAAACAAATATTGTATGCTAGATTGGATGTAATAAGTGCAATATATCATATTATAGACTCCTATAGAAGATAATGAGCATAAGCCTTCACTGCATAAAGGTTTTGGACAGTAATTCATTTATTTGTGCTTTATAAACATAAGGGAATTCACACCTCAATCTTCCAGGATATTTATAAACAAAAGAAATAAGATAAGCAACAAGTAAATGAGAACCAAGATTGGTGCACTAGTTAAATTGTGGAAACTAATCAGAACAAACACCTGATCCTTGAAACCTCGTGAAAGCATTTCATCAGCCTCATCCAAAACAAACATCCTTATGCAATCTGGGCGAAGAGACTGCCTCCGCAGCATGTCAAACACACGGCCAGGAGTGCCAACAACAGTGTGGACACCAGCTTGGAGAGAATGCGCTGATCCTCACGGACACTGGTCCCACCAACACATGCATGAACCTTGACACCCAGGTAATCACCAAGGGCTCGCATAACTTTCTCGATCTGCTGTGCTAGCTCCCTTGTTGGTGCCAAAACCAAAGCCTGGCACTGAACCAATCCATAATCAAGCTGCTGCAGAATTCCAGAACAGAATGTTGCTGTCTTTCCTGTTCCAGATTGAGCCTGTTGAATCACATCCAGACCCTTGCAGAAAGGAACAATTCCTCTTTGCTGGATTGCAGAAGGTCTCTCAAAACCTTAAGAACGGTAATAAAACACCAACACATCATTTTGTGATAAGAGAAGCATGAGTAACAACAATACTTTCAGAAGTACATCATCAATATCTTCACGAAATATCTCATCAGTTTCAAAACAACTAAAATCTCAAGATTTTATTCATATACCATGTAACCACTTTGTTTTGTTGTCTTCCAATAAGTACATAGGGAAAATTTAAAATACAAAAGTGCAGTCATAAATATGTAATGAAAATGGTTTATGCTCATTTAACATGTACATTATGAAGCAACTTATAAAGTATAAGCATCCCCAATCCTTAATCATTGGTAATACAAACACAACAATCAATCTAAATGATTTTCAATGAAACCACATATAATTTCAATTAATCTGCCACAAATCAATTTATTTACACATTTAATTGAATGCTAAAGATTTTCAAAGAGCAATTGGCATAAAAATAGATATGACTAAGCACTTAAACTAAGAGTGTCAATCTGCCAGTAGATACCATACCATAAGCATATATGCCTCGCAGAAGATTTTCTTGTAATCCCATGGCATCAAAGCTTTCGTAGACTTCATCATAAGAGGTGAAGAATTCTTGCCCATCAGTGGAAAGCCTGTGTATTTAATTTGAAAGACAATAACAGAAAAAAGTACATGAATAAAGAACTCAATCATTACAATACAACTAGTGAAGAATACAGTACAGAAACTTACAATTCATTCATCTTAGCATCATAATGGCGACCATCAAATTGTGTTCCTTCTGGAGCCAAACCTGCCATAACTGAAAAAAGCAAAACCTCTGTCACAAAAGGAAAGACCATGCACTCAAATACTCAGGCTAAATTGAAACAGATCACAAAGGAATAGTTCCAAAACAACACGAAAACCAAATATCATACAAATAACTAAACCACCAATGCCTCCACTAGGAGTTTCTACTGGACATGTATAGAAAAGGACATCCTCTACTGGACATATTTAACAGAAGAACCAAACTTGCAATAAACAGGAAAAACTGCAAGGATTAAACTTCTGTTTGTCTTTGATGTGAGGAGAAGACAATCTAAAGGGCAAAAATGATACATGCCATACCCAAAAACAAATCTTTCAGTGTCAGATACCCACTTTGCCCACTCCTCCATGATTCAGTTTAACAGTGCCAAAATCAAAGTTAAACTAAACAACAAAAACAAAGTGATCATTGAAAACTTAAGCTCGCGTGGAGTATAAAATTTCACAGTATCAAAAAGCAAATCAACCTATCAAACATGCACTACCCTCACAATCCATTAAATCTAAAAACACGATCTTTCTGTCCGGAAACTTGAAAAAAAAAAAAAAAACGAATCAAAAACTTCTGGGTCGAATTAAAAAAAAAAAAAAAAAAAAAACATAGATCAAGCCCAGATTCATAGCAGAGAAATAGAATGAAAAACGGATAATTTATGAAATTGAAAAGGAAAAACAGATACCTGGTGGAAGCTTGAAGGGTTGGTATTGGAATAAGGAAAGAGAAAAAAGAGCAAACTGAGTAACTCCTCGGATCTGCACCGTGGAGTTAAAGGGAGGCGAATGAGAAGAAGAGGGAGTGTTATATGAACAAGGAAGGGGCAAAACAGTAAATATAGCTTTCCACGTTTACCCTTTCAGATCCTCAATAATCATAAATCACATCCTTTGATTTGATATTGATATAGATAATAAAATAGTAACGTGATATGATAGGATAATACAAGAAATTTATTGATCAAATAAACTTAACAACATTTTTAATAAAAATGCTTTAAAAACATTTTCATTTAAATTAACTATTTTAAGTTCTATATATATAGAAGATAGCAAAAATATCAGTTTTAAAATTGAAAATGAAAGACAACTGTTTTATATTAAAGATAAATTTTAATAAACAATGTCAATGATAATATAGATAAAATAAAAATGTTTCTCTGAATTAGATTTATTTCCAAAAAGACTGTTTCTTCATACACCTCCAAGTGTTCTTAACACATCTCCAAATTTTAAAAATATTCCTAAGCTGATGCCTAGTAATAATAGTTTTATCTTTGATTACATTAAACCAATGTAACAATGAAGAAAGAGGAAGGTGCCTCAGGTGCACTGAATGTTGATGCCTCATAAAAGCAGTGAACATGGACGGCGTGAGGTATAGTGTGTGAGAAGTTTTCAAGAGCGGCGAGCATAAAAGGATTGGTGGCGGCTTAGTATCATTTGAGAAAAGTGGGTTAAGGTGAGTTGTAGTTGTATTATGGAATGAAGTCTTTCAGAAATGCTATTTGAATCCGGACAACAGTTTTGCAATACCCTAATAACAAAAATTAAGTGTTTTGGAATTATTTTTTAACGTGAAGAACAGTTTTGGAATAATTTATTTTGTAATTGTATTTTTTGTTGGTCTACAGTTTTAAAATGAAGTGTTTCAGAATTAGTATTTGAATCTGGATGACAATTTCAGAACACTCTATTTAATAACTATATAACAACAAAAATTAAACACATATAGTAACACTCTCAAATTGTAAAAAACTACAAAAAAATCACTTAAATCAACCACAAAATGTTAAATAAATCATTCATGTCTCAAATGTTTGATAAAAATTAGAATATTCATGTCTCAAATGTTTGATAAATATTAAGATATTCATGACCGACGAAAACGTTATAAAAGAGTTTAGAATTCTGAAAATAATTTTGTTTGCACACTACTAATTTAGGGATATTTTGAAAATTTTTTAAAAAATTAGAGGTAGCTAAAAAAACACTTGGAGATACATAAAGAAGCCGCCTAACTAAATAGTATAAATTTAATTATTGTATTTCTTTTTAAAAAAAAAGTGTTGTTTCTAGTTTTCTATGTATTATGATAGTAATATAATCAGAACAAATATATACATAATTATTCTTTATAAAAAAACAGAAGAAAGTGACTAGTAAATCTGATATCTATGTATTATATATTATATATAAAAATATTTGGGTGTCAACCATACTAATTTCAATATATCTTTATTATTTCAACAATTATATTCCTAATATTATAACGAATTATTAAATAAATATAACAACCAATAAATATTCAGTAGTATATTCTACAATATTAAAAAAATAAACCAAATATTGTAATATTTTCCATTAGATTTTAATAAGTTGTACAAAAATATAAATATATAAAATACTTTACTGTCATGGGAAGTGCAAGAAGCAATTATGGAGGTGGAGGAAGCAATTTTTCATAAAAAATAGGCCCGTCTAGGAAAGCTGGTTATGGGCCGGACCCATTGGACAGTTTTTATCAAAGGCCTGAAGTAGGGAACCAAACCCCTCTGTCTGTGAGAGCATCGGATCTCAGAAATCGCACACAGTCTTGTTGATTCTATTCTTCTGCTCCTTTTTCTTCTTCTGTTCTTCTTCTTCTTCACTCTCAGGTAAATTCACTCATTCACTCATTACTTTACTCCAAACCCTAATGAAACTCATCCAAACTTGCTTCCATTCAGATGCTCTGAGCCTTCTTCGATTTCTCACTTCCTTTATTTTTTTCAAAATTGCTTTAGATATAATCAGATGAACATATATGTTCAAGCTTTGTTGTTTGGTCATGTTTTCTTAACATGGTTTCTTGTTTTTGTGCCAAAGAAGTGAAAATAGATTGTTGGGTTATTGAACAGTTGTGTTGGAGATTCATATTGACTAAAATAGTGAATATAGAAAGGGGATGACCCTTGTCGTATAAACTAGTTTTTGGAGTTAAATTAAGCCCCAATTCAAATTCTAAGAAAGAAAATTGTAAAATTGTATGTTTAAAATGGAATGAACTTGTTTGGAAGCTCAACAGATTAAATATAGTTGAGTCAGGTAAAATTTCGGTTAGGTGTTCTTCCTCCTGATGAATTATAGAGGAATATATTCTTAAACTTTTGCAGCCACTCAGTGCTTAGGGAAATTTTTCCTTCTTTTATCCAATTGTTGGAATATGTTCATTTGTCTTTCAGATTGTCCTTTTAACTAAGAAAATTTCAGACGGTTGTCTCTGGATCACCTGAAGAGAGCCAGATGGAAATGCACCTTCTGGTGTATGTTTCCTATAGTAATGGGTTTAGTGTTCAGTTTGCCTTGGACTATGATGGATCTCTGACTATTGGTTGGGGGGTTTTCTTGGTGCAAACCAAAAATGAAAATAATGGATCTTGTGGTTTGGTGTTGGAATTTTTTTTGAAGATAATGTTGGAAATATTAATTCCATTGAATGTTGATTATTGGAAATTTTACTTTTTGTTATTCTATTATCATATATAAATCTATTTGTGAACTGTGCTGGATTTTACTTGATGAATTTCAATTTGACTATTTTATCCTCTGAATACCAAAGCCAAAGCTAAATTTACTTGTTTCACTGAAGCAGCAGTTTCTAACTAGAATAAGTCACTTTAAACATGCAAGCTTGCTCCAAGGATCTTGTGGCTGTGGCCCATGGTGATTAATATGTGCAGAAGATGTTAACTTGTTAAGTGAAAAAATATTCTTAATATTATCTATTAATGCAACTCTGATCCCATCAAATATGCATTTCATAGATGACAACTTGTTTCAACTAAACATGGGTATCTCACATTTCAAAAATATTCATACAGCAATAACTAGAGCTTCTTTAAAAGTTAAGTTGTATACGTAGTCCATTTGAAATGAGAATGTGAGATAGCCAGTAGACATTTGTATTTCTCTTATTTGGCCCACACTGGATCTTGCCTTGTAATGGTATCATAAAAGATCAAGGAGCCAGTAACTCTAAATATTAGTTTAGGTATTATATGGTAATGGTATATATAATATTGGTTTCTGCTCATTGATGGGAATAGAAGTAGAAAATAGTTGGCCACAAGGCATTGATTAAGGAATGCTGAAGTTGCGGGAATTAGGAGGAATTAGGAGAAAATTGTGCTTTGTTCTACTAAATTTGTTTACTGAAAAATCTTTATTTTGTCTTTCAGACCGCTTTTTGGAAAGCATTTCAGATGGTTGATAGCAATCCTTCCTCTGGGTCACCTGAAGAAACACAAAATCCCAACCCAGATGGGAATGCACCAGCTGAAAGTGATCTTGCATTGGACAATCTAGTACAAAAAGTTCAAGAATCTCTCTCTCTGGACAAAAGACATAAATTTTGGGAAACCCAACCTGTTGGGCAGTTCAAGGATATAGGAGACTCCAGTTTGTCAGAAGGCCCTATTGAACTTCCAACCCCTTTATCTGAGGTCAAACAAGAACCATACAACCTTCCTGACCACTATGAATGGGTTACTTGTGACATCAACTCCGAGGAGATGTGTGATGAAGTATACAACCTTCTTGCTCATAATTATGTGGAGGATGATGAGAACATGTTTCGATTTAAGTACTCCAAGGAATTTCTGCGCTGGGCTCTGCAACCTCCTGGATATTTCAGGAGTTGGCATATCGGTGTTCGAGTTAAAAGTACCAAGAAAATGGTTGCTTTCATAACAGGTATTCCTGCTAGAATCCGAGTTCGTGATGAGGTTGTTCATATGGCAGAGATCAATTTCCTGTGTGTCCATAAGAAACTTCGAACAAAGAGGCTTGCCCCTGTCATGATTAAAGAGGTGACCAGGAGGGTACACTTGGAAAATATGTGGCAGGCAGCTTACACTGCTGGAGTAATTCTTCCTACACCAATAGCAACTTGTCAATACTGGCACAGATCTTTGAATCCCAAGAAGCTAATTGATGTTGGTTTCTCTCGGCTTGGTGCACGAATGACAATGAGTCGAACCATCAAGCTTTACAAGCTGCCCGAATCAACAGTCACCCCAGGGTTTAGAAAAATGGAAATTCATGATGTTCCTGCAGTTACAAGGCTAATTAGGACTTATTTAAGCCGTTTTGCTGTTGCACCCGATTTTGATGAAAATGATGTGGAGCATTGGCTTCTGCCAAAGGAGGATGTTATTGATAGTTTTCTGGTTGAAAGTCCTGAAACGCATGAGGTCACTGACTTCTGTAGTTTTTACACACTTCCTTCTACTATCCTTGGCCACCCAAGTTATTCACTTTTGAAAGCAGCATATTCATTCTATAATGTTTCCACTGTCACTCCTTTGCTTCAGCTGATGAATGATGCTCTCATTGTCGCAAAACAGAAGGATTATGATGTTTTCAATGCATTGGATGTCATGCAGAATGAGACCTTCTTGAGGGAACTGAAGTTTGGACCAGGTGATGGAAAACTTCATTATTATCTTTACAACTACCGAATAAGGCATGCATTGAAGCCGTCAGAGCTTGGGCTTGTGCTTCTGTAGTCTAAATTTTTGAAATTTGCCATGTTATGAATGAATTGGGATTCTTGATGGTTTTGCTGTAGACATTGTATGGTTGTGAATTATGTGGTCATCACGGTAGAACTTAAATTTTGTTTTTCCTTTTGAACAAACAAGTTTTACAAAGTCCTTGGTGGAGGCAACCCTGGAGTGTCAGTGATGCCATAAACTGGTATAACCTAAGGATTTCCAATTCTTGTTTACCTTTTTTTGTGCTGGCGATAACGTCATTTCATGTTAAATCTTTGTCTTCTAACTTTTTTTTTCTGCAGAGCATGTGATTTTGTACATGGACTTTAATAGCAGAGTAACAGGTTATTTTACTGCATGATAGCCACTAACATGAATTTGAACAGTGTCATTGGAAATCTTCCTGCTCCAACGTTGTAGCATTCCTCTACCCTCGTGTTTTTCAATATCTTGAAATTTTTTGATAGAACACGTCACTTTATGACACCGCTGAGAATTTCGGGGACTATATTTCCAAGCACTTTTAAAAAAAATCTTTGAAATTTTGTTTTGAAAATTTTAAAATAGTTTTTTTTTGTTGCAATATCAATTTTAATGAATACGGTATTCTTTACAGCAACTAGCAGAGAATTTACAACAGGAGGAAGCATCAACCTTTAATGTTTTGCACTTTCATCAATTATAATTATGAAGGCCAATTAAATTATTGTCAATTATACATAATTTTGATAAAAATAATCTTTATTAAAAATTAGCAATAACAAGCTTGTTTGATGTTCGATTATAAAACCCTTTTTCATTTGTTAAAATTTAAAATAAATAATATAATATAGTATAAACTTAAAAATACCTACGTTAACACCCACCAAATGAAATATTAACAAATATAAAAATATTATCAACTCGATTTTGTTTAATTTATTTTTCGGTCCATTTTAATCCGGTCTGTCATTAGTCTGAAAATGGTCAAGAAGGCTGTGGTCCACCAACCTTTTTTTCAATTTTTGAATTTTTAAAATTTATTTAATATGCATGTTAAAAAGCATATTTAATCATATAAATAGCCTTTAAATTTTTAATCAATTAATTTTTTTTAATTAGATAAATTGAAAGAATTGTTACTTTTACAGAAAAATGATCGAACCCGCCAAATTTTCATTAACTAAAAAAATCAAAACTCACTTTGCCACCTCTATAAAGTAAAGATCAAAATTAGATACAACTTTATATATTTAATTGTAGTTTAACATGAAATCTTAATCAAACTAATATTTTTACAAGTGTATAATCAATTACTTCATGCGTCTAAACTATACCATAGAAAAATGTTGATGATTTAATAACATTTAACATCACTCGTAGCTATCCTATGTTTAAATTTCACTTTCAATTAAAGGAAATAGATAGGATAGATCAAATTCTAGACTACTTAGACACATGAATTTCTATTGCATAGATTTTGGATCAAAATCAGGGCAGATTTGGTAGCTCGATAATATATTAATAGAGAATAGAAGATATGCACGGCCTATAAACATGACTTTTCATGCAAATAAATTTTAAGAATAAAAACTGTTAAAAGAATCTGGTACAATACACCCAAACAAAATTGTTAAACTCTATCTCGTTGAATCAACCAAATTTTATATTTGGAAATCAACATCAAGATTAATTATAGACCTTTTTCGTTAACCATCTTAGGCCAAGAGGATAATTTCACCACGGGAACCTGCATGAATAGACCCACAAGATCAATGGTAGTTTTAAAAATCAAAAGATTAAAAAAATCACAAATTATAGGCAGGAAAGATAGCCTATCTATAGTACATTGTTCATATATGTCTTTTGCTATCTGCAACATTGAATCACTATGTTCAACCAGCAATGATATTTTTTCTGCCTCCTTTACTGCTTCGGCAGCCAGATATGATTTACTTTCGGCATCAGCAACTCTGTAGGCTGCAGTTTCTGCAGCTTCCTTCATTGTCCCATTAGATAAAGTAAAGACAGAAGTTGGAGGTTGCCGTCGTGGTTGTAGCTGCGGTGGCCGAACATCCTTTGGTTTTGGTGGAGGTGATTTTGTCCCTGAGGAGACATCCTTTTTTATTTTGTAACAATTTTGCACCTATGGGATGGTACAGAGTAGAGAAATCCTCAATTGAAACAAGCTTCAAGATATTTAATATTTAGCAAACATTTAGAACACATTACTATTGCTTTATAATACAAAAATATACCAATAGTCAATAAATGATTATTACAATTTCAAAAGTATTCACGTGCATTTGTGACCAAGGGAGTGTTTGGTGCATGAAAAAAATACATAAATGCACAATACTGGTAAATGACTATAGAAAAAAATCCCCCACCCATATAAGAATGTACTTCTCCTACTATGAACATGTAACAATCTATATTTTTTCTGAGGAACTCCAATTAGATCCTTGAGTACAAATATGTAGTAAAGAACAATAATATGTTAAAAAAAGTTTGAATAAGGGTAAGGGCGACTTCCGAATTAACAAAAGGTCCGAAGGGCATAGCAACTTCAAAATAAGATTAAGGAGCATAGGAGGAGGCAGATGCTTGGTCTATAGGGGGGAAAAATAAGAACAATGATTCAGCAACTAATCACACGGACATTAAAGCCATGTCAACCAAGTAACATGCTTCGCTGATCAAACTGAGCATGATATTTACAAGTTAAAATAATAAAATTGAATAAATTAATACAATATACAAAAAAGAAAGTGCAATGCATGAGATTCCATTTTTTTTAGAATTGATAGTGGTGAGAGTAGATATACATAGTTTCCCACCAAGCAGAAAGGTTGCTTCCTGAATTTACAACAGTAAGAAAACAACCTCACCCATTGTCCCAAGGCTCACACTCAACTATAATATGCAATAACATCAGTAAAATGACCAAATTACCTTTTCAAGTTTTCCTTGACTAACAAGCCTCCTCAACCTTGTACTTAATGCCCTTCTAAAATTTTGAGGAACCTGATGTTTTTGCTGCAGTATTACGTGTAGTGGTTGTTAGTTACATCTAAAATTCTCAAATAAAATGATAATACAAAGTAAAGAAGAATATGCACAATACACATACCATGTTAAATTAATTTTCCAACTCCCCTCTACCCCATTAAAAAAGAAGCAGGGCCTAAACATACTACTTCTAAATGATCATAACAAAATCACTATTAGGGTCTTGTAGTTCAAGAATTGATCTTAAATACTCAAATTTATGTGAAGACGGCAAAAGGGATAAATTACAATATTGAAAGTCAGTTGCTACCACCAGAAATATTTATACTTTGACAGACAAAATTGTTTATACTCTCCAATAGGACTGCCCTGGTAGGTCAGAAAACTTAAAGATCAGCTGGAACTCAAAAACCCAGATCTATAAAGCATATGTATGATCACAGAGTTACAACGGAAATTGATATGCATTCCCATTCTAGGTTTTGAAATGTAAAACCCTTATCATATAATCTCAGAAACAAGAATTCTAAACCACTTTACAATATATATATATATATACATAGTAACTTAGTTGACAAATATAACGAAAACATTGGTAACAAAGATCTTTATCTGACCTCGATGAAACTAACAATGGCATTTAGATCAGATCCATTATTATCTTTTAGTGCCGATAGTGCTTCAAAAACCATTGCATTATACCTGATGAAAGGACAAATTACAGACAGCCCTTCAGATCATGATCTTAATTGGCAGAACAAATAGCTTGTCATGTCTTCACATCTATAACCAAAGAATTCGAATTTCTAATTGGGGATCAATGAATGTGATACACAATGACTGCAAGAGTGCTAACACAGTATGGTGCAAACTAATAAAGAGCAGAATACATATATAGTTCTTTTGTCATACCTCGGAAGGTTTTTGACATCTTGGTCATTCAGAGAAGAATCAGGGACAGAGACACCAGACTGTGTGTTTTGAGGAGCAGAAACCGCGTTTTGAGTAGTGGCGGTGGCGGCGGCGGCAGTGACGGAGGAGGTGGTAGCAGATGAAGGAGCAGGAAGAGCCTTGAGCTTAGGAACCCTAGGTTTGTCTTTGGAGCCTTGAGAACCGTTACTGACACTCAAATTCCGCCATTTGTCCTGAAAAAGAGGGATTGTAAAAACCCTAACCCTAACCCCAATTGCAATAAGATAGAAAAAAAAGAAAAAAAAGGTGTCAGGGGTTAAAGGGTTTACCTTGAGGTCGATGTTGGAACGGGAAGTGAGAAAAGGGGCAAATTGGGGATCTTTGAGAATGTTCTTCCACTTTCCGGGACCGTGCTTTTCAACCCCGGCTATGAGCGCATCTTCTTCGTCCTGCGTCCACTTCTGCTTTTGATTCCCCATTTACATTCAAATTCACATTCACATTTAATTTTCTCTTCTCTTTCCTTCTTCACTCTTCAGCTCTTCATTCTCATGCTTCCCTTCTCTTCTGTTCCAAATATAAGTCCAAATTTAATATTATACAAATGTTTTAATTTAAAGAATATTTTATTAAAGATGAAAAAATGGTGCTTAAGAAAAATTATGTCTAGTAAAGATAAAAAAAAGCCAATTACTTCTAAATAATGTCTTATTTAAGTGATGATTAAGTCTTGTATTTCTTAATCAGCAGAAATAGATTTTACTTTTATCAGGGAAAAATTATAAATATTTGTATTTTTGTGAATTTTGTAATTTACTAATTTATCATCAACTTTCTTTCCATATATTATATCATTGTGTATTTTTTAAAATTTTCATGTTTTTTACCAATTTGTTAAATGTGTAATAACATGTTACCATTTATCTAAAAAAAATAATATTGAACAGTATTGAAAAAAAATACAATACCCAAATCTTTAACTTGGATCATAAAATCCAAAGACTTCTCAAATGATTCAACCCCTGGAAAACCAGCACATTGAGGGATATTTTCTCCGCTTTGTACAGTTCATGAAGGTACATGAAGAAATGAAAGAAAGAGCCCTTATTTGCCCTCCAATACCCCTTAATAAGAATTTGTCCACAAGTGCCAGATTAAGATGAAAGGATTCAGTGACTTTTGTAGGCATTTTAAAGGACTTCAAATCTCTGCCATTCACAAACACATCAAAACGCTCTTCCAATCTGTCTAATATTCTTCCAAGACATCACTTCCTCGCTACAACATAAAGATTGCATCTTACTTTTTCCAAACCTTCTTACCTGCAAAACCAAATTTGAAATTTCTTTCGACTTCAGATTTCTTGAGACGATATCGTTAGGGTTAATCATTGTGTTTGAGGTATTGTTCCGATAAGTCCAGTAGTCCTTCGTCACTTAAGAGTCAGAGTCGAAGCTAAATACAATTTAAATACACATTCCTTCTCACATTCATTCTCTAAGGCTTCCCCTTTTAAAAATAAAAGGGTGATGAAATTCCAAATTTCAAAAACAGACAATACGTTCGAATGTGGTGATTGATCCTATCACTTTTGACCTTTTCTTATTTGAACTCTCCAGTAGTTTTCCATCCACCAAGTTAAAAGCTAGTATCCCCATCATTGCCATTGTCAGCAAACTCACTCTGCTGCATCTGCTTCCTCCATTTCTTAATAGATTCTATATCTTCCTTTTTCGGCTTAGCCCTTTCTTTTAACTTCTGAGCCTGAATCTCTTTAGCCAATCTCTTGGCCTCCCTGGCCTTTCTCCTCTCTTCAGCCTCTTCCATCTTTCGTTTCTCTGCTAATACCCGAACTTTAACCTTTTCCATGTGGCCATCTGTCTTTACCATTTCAGCATAATAGTCTGCAGGTCTCAGAAAAGGTAGACCATTGACTGAAGTTTCTCAAAGACCTGCCTAGTTCCCTCCAATGCCTGTGTGTAAAATGCAAATGCAAGTTCTCATGTCAAATCATCATTGACATCTACTTCTTGCTCTTGATCAACATCAATGGATAGTTTGTGTATCCGTTCCACATTCTCTGGCCAACTGATATCTCCAAGTTTATCAAATAGAGCATCTCTATTATATACTGCATTTTTAGATGGTTCAGCTAATCTCACATCTTCTTCCTGTTCTGATTCAGACGATGACATTTCTTCATCCATATCTTCAGTTTCATCCTCAATCATTGTACCATCATTTTCCAAAGGCACCACCATTAAAGCTATACAAGCGTTCAAAATGGAAAAGAAACTTCACTTTATACCAACATAGTATGGTATACGTATACCATTTACAACCAAAACTGAACATCATCTAAGATTTAAGCTTTCACAACCAATTGGTGGAGACAATGCATTAAACTCAAATCAGCACCAAACCCTAGGATCAATGTCCCAAATAAACCATATTTCGGAAATAATGTTACAGGTAGAACCATTAACATAATCAACATACTTACATGCATGATAACAAATAAATAACTCACATACCATAGTATCAAAATTTTCTTCCTTCAATTCAAATAACTTAACATAATTATACGTGTAATAATGACAAACAAATAATAACTGATATATATTGGATCAACAAAGGAAATTAAATTTCCTTTATTAATAAAAAAAAGCCCAATGTTCAGAATATAGGTAGCAAAAGAAGTTTCTAAATTTTGCTAAGCATTGAATGCCCTGTGACTTAACATTAATTTGCTTTAACAGGGCTCTCACAACACAACTACTAAACCACATACCAACTTTGTTTTAGATGAGAAACATAAGAATGATCGTGGTTAACAAAATGGTGATGTGTAGCAAACCGAATCAGAAAACGGAAACTGACCTAATGGTGCTGTGAGGGCGATTGCGACGGCGAAGAAATTGAGCGAAGGGGAAGCCGAGGGGTTTCAGTTTAGGGTTTAGGGTGAAAGTTTGTAAATTTTTTTTTTTCAGAAACCAGTTAGGAAAAAAAAAAAAAAAAAAAAAAACATTCAGGTAGGTTCAACGTTAACGAAAATACTTTCCGTTGTTGGGGAGCATATTAATAAAAAAATTATAAATTTTAGATTTAAATATCTGTTTTTAGTTATGAAATATAATTATATTTAATTTTCTTCTTTAAAAATATCCTGATTTTTCTGCATTTTTTAAGTTTATTTTTTAATTTTATTTCATTTTAGTCCTTTTAATATAACTATTTTTTAGCTTCTATAACATATAGATCGAATATTTTTAGTTCTTATCAAATATTAAATAATTTTAAATAAAAATATTATAAATGATTAAAAATAAATATGTTAAAAGAAATAAATTTTTGGAGGAGATTCCTACATTCTATTGTTTCTGTTTTTCCCCTTAATTTAGATTTTTAAATGTATTTTGTCATCATTATTATTTAGTTAAGACTTAAATATATTTTTAATGTTTGAAATTTATGAATTTTTTATTTAGTTTTAATAAATTTTTTTCTTAATTTTCGGTTCTGAAAATATTTATAGATTTTGTATTTGATATCGAAAAGTTGCTTTTTTAAGACATTAGTGAAATATTTTTAATTTTTCTTTTGATTGCTAAATATTTTAGCATAATAATCAATAGACTTTTTATTTTATAACGAGATATATAATTTGAATATAGATAATGTATTAAAAAGGACTAAACATAAAATACGCGATATTTATGCTGATTTTGAGAGATTAATTAAAATTGTAATTACAAGGAAACTAAAACCAAAACAAAAAATAACCTCTACAAATTAATCAAACATAAACTTTAAAAAAATTTAACTATTTAAAAAATTAAAATAAAAAATAATTTAAATACATCTTTCTCCAACAATCTTTCTGAATATCTTTTAACAACAAAATCATAAATTTCACTAATATTATTTCAATAGACTTATAACCAAAACAACATAAAAAAATGTTTGTTTTGGGAGTCACTTACTTTTTCACAGTAAAATATATAAATACCATAAAAAAAAGGTTAAAAGGAAATCCTACTAACCCAAGGAGCAATATTATTTCACAATAATGAAAACTTTTAACACTTTAGACTTTTTAATTGTGTGAAAAGAACAAATTATGACACACTTACTATTATTTTATTTTTCTTGATTAGCAAGTTTTCTGCTTACATCTATTTTGTTTCTCATCCTGCAAAAGACCTAAAATATTACCAAACCAAAAACCGACCGAGTTAGGTAGTCATTGGAACCATTGAAAAAAGTGTTCAAATTCTATTGTTTGTTATGTAAATTAACTACCTTGGCTATAATTTATTTACTTTTTATTGTTGACTTGGATTTTTTTTATGTAGAAAATACCTGCTCGAAAATTGCACTACTATATCAGGTTTCCCAGTTCTAGACTAATGGATGATTATGCATCTTCCTTGTAGTCATCTCTCATCACCACTTCTCTCTAAATTTTAACATTTGGCTAAGATGAGTATTCTATATTGACTTAATTATGACCAAATGCGTCTTGAAAGTTGAAACCACCACTCTCTTCTGATTCTCTAGGACAATGGAAATATCCCTCACCCCCCACACTGGCAGAAGACGTTGTTGTTTAATTTATGTAACATGCTTTTGGAGTGCTGATAAAATATGCCCAAAAAATGTTAAAATAGTATCTCATTGGATACACAATTTTACATTTAGAAGCTAACATCAGGTTGAATCTTTTTTATAGACCTTTCGTTGACCATCTTAAGCCAAAAGGATAATTTCACCACGAGAACCTGCATGAATAGACCACAAGATCAATGATAGTTATAAATAATCCATACTATTCAAAACAATCACAAATTATAGGCAGGAAAGATAGCTTATCTATAGTACATTGTTCATATATGTCTTTTGCTAGCTGCAACATTGAATCACTATGTTCAACCAGCAATGATATTTTTTCTGCCTCCTTTACTGCTTCCGCAGCCAGATATGATTTACTTTCAGCATCAGCAACTCTGTAGGCTGCAGTATCTGCAGCTTCCTTTATTGTCTCATTGGATGCTGTAAAGACAGAAGCTGAGGATTGCCATTGTGGTTGTGGTGCAGCTTGTGATGGTGCTGGCCGGACATCCTTTGGTTTTGGTGTAGGTGATTTTGTTCCTGAGGGGACATCCTTTTTTACTTTGTAACAATTTTGTACCTGTAGACGGTAAAGAGTAGATAAATCCAACAAGAATGAAAACAAGCTTCAAACCAATGGAAAGTCCCTATAGGAAGGTGGGACTATAGCCTATTGGAAGAAGAGGAACAGAAAGAATCCTAAAAATGGTATCGCATATACATTGTACAACAAAAGTACAATGATTTTGTAAAACTAAATAAAATGTGTAAATATTTAGATCACATCACTAATGACTTCATAATACATTTTCAAAAGTCAATAAAGATTATTACCAATTTCCAAAGTGTTCACATATATGATTGTGTCCAGTCGTGTATGTAATGTTAGTGCATACAAAACAAGCACAAATGCACAATATTTGTAAATGTGTATAGAAAAAAATATTAATGGTTTAGTACTGCGTATACATATCAAAAGTCTAAGATGATCAAAATTTACAGAAAAAATAGGTTGTGGTTATAACAAATAGGCATATCTTTCCTCCACCCAAATTAGAATGTTTTTCTTCGACTATAAACATGTAGCAAAATCTATAATTTTCCTTTAAGGAACTCCAATTAGAAACTTGAGAATACAAAAATGTAGCAAAGAATAATAATATATTAACCAAATTTAGCAATTTCGAAATAAGAGCACAAAATTGAGAAGAGGAGGCAGAAAATTGATCTATAAGAAAAAAAAAAAAAAAAATAGATTAAGTAATTACAAAAACATTAAAACCACATCAACAAAGAAAAATAATATATTAACCAAATTTAGCAATTTCGAAATAAGAGCACAAAAAAGAGAAGAGGAGGCAGAAAATTGATCTATAAGAAAAAAAAAAAAAAAATCAAATAAAAAAAAACAAAAAAAAAAAAAAAATA
>Ga0123340_1001118_pt1 | contig 21388 bp, 20 predicted proteins | sample SirMexnodulemix_FD_89961 | JGI IMG/M metagenome (GOLD analysis project Ga0123340, IMG submission 89961) | Root nodule microbial communities of legume samples collected from Mexico - Siratro Mexico nodule mix | ecosystem: Host-associated > Plants > Roots > Nodule | place: Mexico: Nepantla...
AAACTATTCATAAAAAAAAGAGTAAAAAAAATGAAAAAAAAAAAAAAACAAAAACCCAACCGTAAAATGTTTGGAGTATAGTTAGTGTGTGGAGTGCGAAGAGTTGAAGTATAAAGCTTTTTCTTTTTTCGAAACTTGGTTGTTAAGGGAAAGGAAGGGTTTGTTGCAACCAAAACCCTCTTCCTTCTTTACAATGAGATTTTGATGCCAACCCTTGCACTTCTGTTAGTGTCTTCACTTTTTGATCATCGCTCTTCTTACTAACGCATCATTTACTTCTTCCATCTCTCAATGCCTTAGACTCTTAAATCCACGCAGCTTCAATTTAAGGTATTGCTTTTTTTTTATTATTATTACTTGTACGGTTTGGTCGATATGATAATTTGATTTAGGTTATACAGAAGAAAATTAGGTTAGTTAAGAATGAATTTGCTGAACAGGAGAGAGTAGTGCACAAATATTTTTAACAAATGCACTTTATGTTTGTTTCTAACCTATCCTGTTATCTGTAAAAGGAGATAGTTGCGATTCATTTCGGCATACTTACGAGTCCGTGATTGTAGTTTAGTCGAGGGGAACGAAACCTTGTATTTTTGTAACCTCCATTTCTCATAATTTCATGTGTGTTGTTGCTTTTGCTGAAATGTTGTCCTGTATTTATTTTTGGGTGGTGTTTTGTGTAGAGACAACTTGGAGGTGGTGGTGGTATAGGACAGTTTCCGATGAGTACTGCCGGATGGTCAGATGAGGAATGCTCTGTCATTGGAGATAAGGCAGAAATTGGGTTTCTCGATTTTGAGGAAGAGAGATCTGTTTGCAGTTACGTTGATTATGAAGGGGTTCCGGTTATTGTATCTGCTCCATTTGCATTTGTGGATGGCAAGCCTCGGTCTGTATTTGTAGGGGACACTGCTGTGGATTTAGTAACTGTTAGGAATACTACTGATGAACCTGTGGACCTGTGGAGTGTTCATATTTTTGCCTCAAATCCTAAGGACAGTTTCACTCTCTCTCTCACAGAACCTCCGTCGGAAAATTCAAATGCAGACGGAGACGAGAGCTGCTTAGAATCTTTCTCTTTGGAGGACAGGGTGCTTCAGCCTCGTGAAAACTTAAAAATATGGTTGTCCTGCAAGACAAAAGAAATGGGCATGTATTCATCAGTGGTATATTTTGATGCAGGAGATGAAAAAATTGAAAGGGTGGTTTTCCTCTTAGTTGAAGACAAAATCTCCAAGTCTTTGGCTTCTAAGAGGCCTTATTCAAGAGCAAGGAAAAAAGACAAGTTTGTGGTAGATACTTATGTTGCAGGTGCACGTCCTGCAGGGAAGCCAACTCGAAGATACATAAATAGGCTTCCAAAATATGACATTCCCAGGGATATGAGAGAGTTGCTTGGGAGTAATCAGGTCCCTCAAGTTCTTGAAGAAGGTCTTACGAGAAGGACTTATTCATCTTATTTCAAAACATTAATAATAATGGAAGAGATTCAATTGGAGGTAATCTTATTTTCTATACTTTTAGTTGCTACGAGTCATAAAAAGCCTACTGATCATTGTTTCTTTCATCTCCTTGTCTCTGACTTCTACTTTCAGGAAGACATGAGGACTTATGATATGGAATCCATATCGATGAGAAAGAGGAACAATCAATTTTTGTCCTTGGAGGTTCCTGGGCTTGCTGAGAGAAGACCATCTCTGGTTCATGGGGATAGTATCTTTGTTAAGCTCGCGTCTCAACGTGGTAATAACAGCACACGGGTTTATCAGGTTTGGTCCTTATATATTTTCTTTATGTGATATAGAGCCTGATCTGGTATATCATAGTTTTATCTTGATCATCGGCCAAACATTGATATCTCATTTGTGTTGATGTATGTATGATGGAGATATTTGTTATGTGTCAGTCATCTTCCTTATCTACGGCACAACTTGCATTTCATCTCTGCATTGACAAGCATTATTCAGGGACAGCTAAGATAGATTAAACCTTGCAGTGCTTTTCCTCTGAGTGTAGGTCTTAAACCTTGAATAAAATTAAAGCCAGATATTGTTACGGAATTGTTGAATAAAAAAAGTGATTACTTTGTCTAATAGATTTGACATTTCTATCCTTTTTTTCTCTTGCACCCATCCTAGTCTGCTGGGATCAACTGCAAGGTATGGAATAGAACTTGAATCCCACAGACTATTTACTTTCATTTGTATGAACAATTGAAACAATTTAGAAAAATAAAATAAAAGCTTGATGAAAGAACGAAGAAACAGATGGGGACTTCTGTTTGACCTGACTGCATGACCCAGACATAACAGTATGCATAAAATGCAGCATATGAATTGCAATCTCCTAGCCAATGAGGACAAGTTCAGCAATTCACTCTCTGCTTTGTGTTACTGCACGAGTGAGTTGTATTGATTTGCATGATTCTTATTGTGAACGAAACGATTTCTATAACCATGTGTATGATCTTTGGAGTAATCTAACGTGCTGTTTACTTTGAGGAAATGATTGCATACGTTTGGCGGCTCAATGAGATAATATTTGAAAAATTAATCAATTATTTCCCAGAATTCAATCATTCGTATACAAGCACTGTGTCTAAATAAGTGAATTCTGTTCTTCGTTAATTTTGTGCATCTGTTATTTTTTATCCCTAGATATGTAATTATCAAATTTAATTTCCATTAGTCTACAAATGTATTTATCATTTACAGTTCAGACTCTTCAATATAAAATTATATGTGAAATTCTCCAGGGCTTTATCCACCGAGTTGAAGCTGATGAGATTTATTTGAAGTTTGATCCCGAATTTCACTATTACCATAAGGATGAAAATAGCTATGATGTTCACTTCACCTATAACAGGATCAATATGAGAAGGTTATATCAAGCAGCTGAGGGGGCAGAAAACTTGGGTACTGACTTCCTTTTTCCATCTCCTTCATCCAAAAGGAGACACATTAAAACTACTGCTCTAGTACCCATATCTGGTACTTTTAATGAGGAGCAAATTTGTTCAATCAAAATGATTCTTGGTTGCAAAGGTGCACCGCCTTATTTGATTCATGGACCCCCTGGTACTGGAAAGACAAGGACAATAGTAGAAGCAATCCTGCAGCTCTACAAATATCACAAAAGTGCTCGGATTCTTGTCTGTGCACCCTCAAATAGTGCAGCAGACTACATACTAGAGAGACTCCTTACTCAACCGGACATTGAATTGCGAGAAAATGAAATATTCAGGCTCAATGCATCTACCAGGCCATACGAGGATGTCAAACCTGAAATTATCCGCTTCTGCTTCTTTGATGATATGGTATTTAAGTGTCCCCCAGTCAACGCCCTCAGTTATTATAGGATCATAATATCCACATATATGAGTGCGTCTCTTCTTTATGCTGAAGATGTTGCCCGTGGTCACTTTTCCCATATTTTTTTGGATGAGACTGGCCAAGCTTCTGAACCTGAAACCTTGATCCCTGTATCCCACCTCTGCACAATGAATACTGTTGTTGTTCTGGCTGGAGACCAATTGCAATTGGGTCCAGTAATATATTCCAAGAAAGCATATGATTATGGGTTGGGGGTTTCCTATATGGAACGATTGTCTGAACTCCCGCCATATGCCAGCGGAGATACAAATTATGTAACACGATTGATTCGGAACTATCGATGTCACCCAGCAATTTTACATCTTCCTTCAAAGTTGTTCTATTGCGGGGAATTGATTGCCTGTAGAGATTCTACAGCTTTCATGACGATAGGGGAGTTGCTACCTAATAAGGAATTCCCTATTCTTTTCTATGGCATCCAAGGATGCGATGAAAGAGAAGGAAATAACCCATCATGGTTCAACCGAATTGAAGCTAGTAAGGTTATAGAAGTTGTCAGGAGGCTGATAGCCGGAGGGAATATAAAGGAGGAAAACATTGGCATAATAACTCCATATAGGCAGCAAGTGTCAAAAATAAAACAGACACTTGAAAATCTAGATATGCCTGACATCAAAGTGGGTAGTGTCGAACAATTCCAAGGACAAGAGAAGGAAGTTATTATCATATCAACAGTTCGATCAACTATCAAACACAACGAGTTTGACAGAGTCCACTGTCTTGGCTTTTTGAGCAATTATAGAAGGTTTAACGTGGCTATAACTCGTGCAATCTCATTGCTGGTTATAATTGGAAATCCGCATATAATCTGCAAGGTAATTCCTTTCATTCAACAAATTGTGACTATCTTGATTATCTAAAAGAAGAAAGACATTGGATGATTCCAAAGGAACCCAACAACCAAGGCTCTCTATTTAGCCAAAAAGAGTAGAAGCCAAGTTAATAAAAAAACCGACTTATGTGGAACTTCCACTTCCAACTTTTTCTTAATTAATTGGTCAGTTTATCTTTTTAGCGGGATAACTATAGTTACAAAATATTCAATGACGTCGATGATATTAAAACAGGTTCAATACATGATGGTTTGCTAGATCCTTATTCCTGATAGCTATGGTTGTTTATGAAATCATTCTTCATTTGTCATTTGGCAGGATGACCATTGGAGCCAAATGTTATGGTACTGTGTGGACAATTCATCTTACCAGGGTTGTTCTCTTCCTGAAAGGGTGGAACAGTATGACGATGAGGAAACTGAAGAGAACCCATGCTTGGGTGAAGATAATGCGTGGCCCTCAAATAATGCAGAATGGGGTCAAGATTCATCAAATAATGTAGAACAAGATTCATCCCATATAGGGCTCCCTAAACCTGTTACCGATGAAGCTGAATGGTCTGATGGCTGGAGAAGTAATTAATCCAGCACGTCGGACTTCTACTTGGACTTGATATTTCTGTGTCTATATTCCTTTTTTGTGTCAGTTGGGTACTAGATTCTGAATTCCCCCAGAACTTGGTTTTCTCGATGAGTTGTTCTGGCTTTTACCCGCCGTTTATCACAAAAAAGGGCTTCTGTGGACTTAAACTTGTGTTTGGACCTAGGTGATTTCTTTTTAGCCATAAAGTTTATCGTCAGTGCACGACAATAGAAGTGGTGAATTTATTAATCAAAAATAGTCTGCATGAATTTATAAATACTTGTCTTTCATAAGTTAATTTTAGTTTGCAGAATTTATTATTTAATATAGCCCTTAAACTCATAAAGCTGGGATTGACCAGTTACGTGAAGTCTGAAATGTCAAGTACATGTAAAGAAAGAAAAACGTGCATGCAAACGCAATTCGGATTAGAAACAAGATTTCTCAAGGGTGGAAAGTGTTATAATTTTGCATGTATGAATAACACGGGCATTCTGTACTGAAATAAAGACCATTGAACTGTATATTCCCACGAACTTGAAAACAAACAAAAATGAGTGACGAGACTTGGAAAGGTCACTTGTTGTGGAGTACTGGAAAGATGGCTAGGAATATTGAGAAAGTGAGGAGTGGAGTGAGGGTTGAAGAAGAAGAAGAGTGACGATGAGAAACTGTCCCTGCTCCAATGTTGAAAAAGGGTGGCCTTCTCCCAGAAGACCCTTCTCTACCACGGGACCCTGCCCTTCCCCTTGCTCCTCCTCTTTCTCCTCCTCCTGCTCATGCATTAACATTGTTAACGATAACGATAAATAATAATAAAAACGTGTTCTTTCTTTGTTTCTTGTTTAGATACATGGTATGTAAAAGTGGTTAACAACAGAAAAAAATGAAAGACTCACTAGCAGAAGCTCCCAGAGTTTGAGTTGATGGGCTGGTGAGAGGAGGCAGTACAGAAGAATCTGTGAAAGAAAAAGAACGAGAGTTGCATGCAAAGCCATGCAAAGACGTACGTGAACGTGGGAACGTGAAAAAAGAAAAAAAGAAAGAAAGAAAGAAAGAAGTAAAGTACCTGAAGAACAAAGAGAGGGGAAGGAGGAAGAGCATGGAGAGGGACAAAGGGAAGAGAGGGAGAGGAGTCTGGTGGTGTTGAGAGGGAAGCCAAGGATGAGAGGGTCTTGGACAACGTAGCAGAGGCAAACCGATTCCACAGCCATTGAGAAGGCCTTGCAGCATTTCTCCGAAGCACTTTCTGTCAGGTTGTTCGGCGGATACGACACGTATGCCAGACATGCTGAAAACGATATCAGCTCCTCCCTGCACCCCTCCGCCGCCGCCGCAATCACCAACAACACCACCACCAACGCTGCTGCTGCTTTCATCGCTGTCATTTACCACTTCAGCAAAATGCTGCACATTCATATCTCTTTAACCCTTAAATATTTTTTGAGAAAGATCTCACAACAAGACCGAGTTTGAATTCTTAGAGCGTAATATGAGCGATTGATTTAAACTCATTCTTATTTAAAAATGTTTCCCATTCTAGGAAAAAAGATTATTAGGAATTTAAACGTGGGCCTAATTTCCAAGTTTTAAAGAAAATAAGCCCGGGAGGATTTGAGATAAACAGTGTACTCTATAAGGTTTGCATCATATCAGCGCTTTGTTCTACAATACAAAAGGAGTGGCCCATAGGAATAGCTCAAAAATTATAAATGTATTTTTTATAATTCTTAAACTAATTTCTAAAATTCTTAATCTGTTGTAATTTTTAAGTGAAATTTTTAAAATGAGATAGTTTTTTTTTTTTGTGCGGGTAAATTCTGGAAAGGTTATAAAATATCATTGTGATTTTAGATGATGGAATGAAATCTTATATGATTTCAATTAATTAGTTAATTAACATCATTAAAATACTTAGAAGTAATTAATTCTCTCAATGTTTCTCTTCGGATTAAAATACTGCAGTAGTCTTGATTGTATGAATGAATTTGTCAATTAAACATGGTGAATTGTGTACTTTTTTTACCATTTCACTTGATCTTAAATTAAAAATTAGATTATATAAATAATATTTATTCATAATTATATCGTGTAATAAAGACACGGTTTATGGTTTATTGATAATTGATATGGTGCCACCTCTATAAGATTTATCAAGAGAAAAAAAAAATAACAATAAAGTACACTATTTTAGGAATTTTCTAAAAAAATTACGCCAACTTAGAAAATTTTTGCAAAATAAAACGATCTATTTTATTTCAATTCATATATTTTTTCCTTCTTTGAGTGTTTTATTCCCTCTATTTTGCTATGTGCCTTTGTTCTGTAAAACAACAGACTCCTAATGAACCAACGTAACGAATGAAAATGTAGGTTGATCAGACTCCATATCAAACACTTACTTAAGTCTTGAAACAATTCGTTGTAGACATTAAGTAATGAAATTCAGCAAACTCAATAAACTTCTTGAATGGATAAAGCAACACTAATTTGTTATCCATGCACTCATATACACTACAACACAAACGTGAAATGCTAAATAAATACTCCCCAATGTGGGTCTGAAACAATCTCAGAAAAATCGAACTCAACAAAAACCAAGTAGTGTTTAAAGAACAGCAAATCCTAACGCAATCAAAACAACTGAGGGTAGGAAGCGGTTAGATGAGATGGCAGATGATGGAGTCAGATCAGAGCGTCCACTTCCCGTAGTTGCAGATGATGGACCCAAAGGAGGAGGGTTTGTGTCAGACACTGGTGCCAAGGAAGGTGATGGAAGAATGGAGGAAGCTGTTCAAAGAAAAGAAACAAAAAGATGCTGAGATTAGACTCAATCAAACATTGGAAGCTATTGAAAAAGTGCATGATATTTTTGTTGACTAAAGTAAGTACCTTGAGGACTAAGAGATGGAGAAAGAGATGGCCCAGAAGCAGCTGGTCCCAACATAAATAAAAATCACTCAAAGCATTGGTTAAAATGGAAAGATTCAACATTTATACTTAATATAGTAAGTTTTAGGCATCATATGATACTACCTGGAGCTGGAAGTGGTGAACTTGAGGCTGAAAAATAACCAAAAGAATGATCTTAGCCTCAAACAGAATAAGAACAAATGCTTAGAACGAAGTAAGAGAATAAAGATTGAAAATGAATATACATACTTTTGCATTGAAGTGGAACACGAGGCAAATTGCATGCACGAGGAAGAGAGATGGCCAAGGTTCGGTTGATTGGTATTGTAAAGGGAAGATTGCCGGTGACAATGAGACACAAACAGTCCATGCCAGTACCTGTGAGGGACTTGATGGAATTGCAGCACTGAGCAGTAGGTGAAGAAGTGCCATTGGAAGTGCTATTTGTGAGGTAATTCATACAAGGGTTGACCACACTGTTTATCATGGATGCGTTGCATGGCGTGGTTACCTGAGCCTTGGCTGGTGCAGCTATCACCATAGTCAGGCTAAGACCACACTTAGGGGCACAAAAAGCTCCATTCTTTTGGTGTTTGTTGTGTTCAAAATTAGAAGTTTGATAGTGGGAAAGTGCAGGACAAGGAAATTTATAGAGAGGGGAGATAAATAGAGGTGTTGTTGTAGTTGGTTTAAAAGCTCAACTGCCATAAAAAATAAATGGAAAATGTGAAAGTTGGAGTAGGTAGCATTGGTATTTTGTACATGTTTTGAAGCTGTGGAATGGCACCTGCAACATCTTACCTCAGTCTGTTGTCAGACAAAATTGGTCGTTTTGTATGATTATTGTGCAATGAAATGTCAAATGAAATCGTTCTTTATTTATTGGGTGGCTGTTCAGGTGGATAACCGAATCTTAGTAGTTGCTTCCTACTTCCTGCCACTTCTATGCTTTTATAATATACTCTATCCTATCATTTTAAGAGAAAAAATAATTAATAACTCATACAACTTCGACTAAACTTACTCAACTCGTTTAAGTGACCATAATATGATATAACCACTTGAAAAGCATATTATAATAATATAAATACATGATTAATGAGTTAAATAAAATTGTCAATTTGGTAGGATTTTCAATATATTATTGCCTGTAAAGGAAGAAGGTCTCAATTTGGCAGTTACTTCCTGCACCCCCTCAATTTGAATCTGCACCGCTACCCTTTTTGAAATGACTGTTTTACCTTCCTTCAAAGTGCCTTCTGGTTGCTTATTATGATTTTTTTTTTCTAGAATTGATGAAAATACATTGTGGAACATTTTTTCTAAAACAAGATAAGATTTCTGGAATAAAATTTTTTGAAATACATTTCAAAACAAGTTTTTTGGAACAGGATTTTCAAAACAAACTTTCCATGACGTTTATAATACTTTCCAAAATGTGCTTTTTAAAATGTATTTCTAAAACAAGCTTTCTAGGACGAGATTTTTCTTGTAACATTCTCATTCTCTTCTTCTACTACAGTAGAGATGGTGCAGCAGCAAAAGCGGAATTGTTGAAGGTAGTGGGGTGCAGTGAGCGAGAAGCAAACAGGACAATTTGGTTATTTTACCAATTGTGGGGTGCAGGAAGTAATTGCCCTCAACTCTTTGCAACATAGTTGGCAAGCTAAAGTGTGTCCAGTCTACGTGTTTCGGGGCAAAGCCCAATTATTAACCATATCAAACACTTATGACATATTTTGGTCAAAATATAAACTAAAAATCTATTTGTATAGGAAAATAAATTTTCCTTGCATACAGGTGGTATAAAATTTTCTTCGAATTATTTAGGTGAAACGTTTTTAAAATTTGGCATAAAATATTAAAATTGCAAATAGTTGAAGGTACAAGACGAGGGTAACTGTACGCACATATTATGTATGTGAACGTTAGTGTATGTTCCTGCGAATCAGAGGAAATAATAACTAAGCAGAAAACCGAAAGTAAAACGTAGGTGCACGTGGTTCTTTCTTGATTGGTCGTGTTTTCAAAGTGTACAGCTTTGTAGGCATAAAGAGATCATCGAGGGTAGCCTCAGATGCTGTAGTGGGTCATCTGTTTAACCGAACTGTCTTAGAAATTTGCACTTACGCATAAAAATCCAAAACTTTGAATATCTAACAATACATAATGCCGCCACCAAATACCAAACAGGTGCCATTGGAGCTAGTAGGAGGAGTGGTTCACCCACATCACCTTCCCATTGTCATTTTCTTCACCCCTTCCTCTACAAAAACCCATGCTTCCTTCTTCCAAAACCATCACATACCACCTTCACTTCACCCCTCCCACAACAAACCAATTCCAACACATTCCATCAAACAGTTCAAATGGCTCACACAACAATGGACACGGGTCTGGTTTTGGTGGTGATTGCCATGCTCTGCGCAGGAGCTGCAGCTCAATCCAGTTGCACAAATGTGTTGGTGAGCCTGTCACCGTGTCTCAACTATATCACAGGGAATTCTTCAACCCCATCTTCAGGATGCTGCTCACAGCTTGCCAGTGTGGTACGCTCCCAACCACAATGCCTATGCCAGGCTCTTAGCGGTGGTGGATCATCACTGGGTATCAACATCAACCAAACTCAAGCACTGGCCTTGCCTGCTGCTTGCAAGGTTCAGACCCCTCCCACCAGTCAGTGTAACAATGGTAAGTAGGACAACAATTCCTATTTCTTTACATAGAACACAAAAAAGAAAACAAAAAGAGGATTCTCTAGTTAAACATGTATCAAACTGAGTATGAATATTGAGACAAAGGGATACTATATTAACTCCAGCCATGACATGACACAGTATGGTGTATGGAGGCAATGAATAGGACAAAATAAAAACTATATAATCAATAAGATAACCATAATCTATTTTGATAAAAAATCTTCTGCTAACTTGACATTTTTTCTCCATCTGCAGTGGCTGCTTCACCACCAACAGGAGCAGTAGCTGAATCTCCAAATTCTGTTCCATCAGGTATTCAATGTTAATTCTCCACACTGTTTCATTACCCATTTTGTCCCTTGTCCGTGTTAACCATTCATGTTGGCATTCACTTGCAGGAGCCGGATCCAAAACCCTGCCTACAACTGACGGCGGCTCTTCCGCCGCCGGGGATTCCATCAAGTTGTCGATTCCTCTGATACTTATGTTGGCAGCAACATATGTGTCAACTTTCACAACATACTGATCCTATAATCAGTTATTTATTTGTCATTTGCTATTTTTTTGCTTGTTTGAAATTGTCCTTGTTTTCCAATCATTTGCTATTATTGAGTCTCCTTAGGTTGAAGGGTTCAATCTATTCATTCGTGACCCTATGGGTTACATGGTTTTGTATAATGAGAGATATTTGCTCTCTATCCATTATCAATAAAGATGGTTTGTAACTTGTCGTTTGCCATTATAATCTTACTATTGGCACCTAATTAGACTTTTAACTGAAACTGAATTTTCCACTGTAAAAGGCAATCCACAGTCTAAAAATCCATATTTCATTGAAGAGGCATGTCTAAGCTTCATTTATTACAAAACCTGACGCATTTGACAGACTAGCACGAGTTCCAAATAGGCACAGCAGAACACATGAATAAATAGGTAGCATGTCATGAACCACATGAATATGAAAACTCAACAAGTTGAGAGGTACAGACAACCACATTTCATGGAGATAGCTATTAGTGTGTTTGGATTGAAGCTAAGGAGCGTTTAAGTGTTTCAACCTTTTTTCAGACACATTGTAAATAAATATTAATGTCCAACTTGAAAGCATGACAGGATAAGTAGACAAACGAATAACGATCTAGAACTCTGCGCGAATCAATCTCTACATCTGCCATTTCCTGATGAAAAGAGAAGTATGATCCAAAATAAACACAGAAATTAACTTTATATGGACAAGAACTTGGGTACAAATTAGACAGAAAATCTGTAAAAGTTCTTTGAAGGTGTAAAGATTTCCATTCATTATACAAGGCAGGCTATTATAAATACTTATCTCATAATCTTATAAAACAAGAACATGACAAAAAGTGCAGTATCGCGGTCCTTCAAATCAAAACTAAGTACGCACATGATCTCTAAATATGGCACAAAAATCAAGAACGTGATCGTGCGCGTACAAATTCTTCTAGTCTCTCCCACACGTCCAATGCCGCGGCCCTGTCCTGATGTCGCTTATTTTTACTAATCTGCAAATGGAAACAAGTTAGAAACATGCGATTAAACTCCAAGTTTAACAGGTGAAAATACAGGAATATAGCAGAACACTAGATTGATAAAATAGAAGAAGAACCCACCGAGATAATCTTGACATTCCACTGCTTGACATTCTTTGCTGACTCCAAACTATCATCTTCAAATCGCATGTAAAATCCAATAACTGCAAGAAAGAATGAATCACAAAGGGCTACTTACTTATAATCCTTGAGAAGCACGGATTGTTATTTGGTATAATACATAGAAGGAGTGGAGTGGACTTACTTTTGTTGAAAATTTCAACATGGTCCTTGAAAGGCCAATCCTTAAACTGCCACTCCTTGCCCAACACGAAAACAGCAACGACCCGATCCCAGTCGTCGGGTTTAAGAGAAGAAGGCTTATCCCTGACTTCATAAGCGGTCACAACCCTATCCCTACTGAGCTTCTTCTGGACAGTGACGCAATCGGGCCTGGCACCTTTCATCTGCTTCACCTTAACATCAGTGGGTATATAAACACCGTCCTCCAAGAACTCCTTTACGTTGTAGATAGTGATAAGGGTCTGAAAGGCACTGGGGACCAAGATAATGGGGACGCCTTCCCCAATCTTGGTGCCCTTCAAGTGCATCTTGGGCTTTGGGGTGGGGTCGTAGCCGCCCATGTCGTCGGAAAACCCTAAACCCCTGTCATCGGCGGCCATCAAGCGACTCTTGGCCACGAGGCCGTCTTTCCTCTGCTGCGACTCCATCCTCTGGCGGTCCTCCTCACGCTTGGTGGCGGAGACGAGGACGCTGTAGAAGTCGCGATTCTTGCACTCGAGGAGGGACTGGCGGTCCTTCAAGGGCCTCTCGGCGGAGGTGATGAGGGAGATGAAGTCCAACTTGTCGGGCTGATCCTGGGGCTGGGGGTGGGCCTGGGCCTGGGAAGGGAGGGTGGATTTGGGGGCGAAGGAGGGGTCCTCGGGGCGGTACTCGATGGAATCGGTGGAGGTGAGGGTGCCCTGGAGGTACTGGAGGAGGGGTTTGCGGTCTGGGAGGGTGACGGAGGGGATGCCGACGGCGAAGGTGTTCTGGATGTACTCGGTGTGCTTGAGGTGGTGGTTCTTGATGTAGTGGACTAGGGTTTCAAGAGTGTATCGGTTGCCCTTTGTGGAACGATAAGCGGTCTCCACCCAGCAGGGGAAGGTGTACTCCTCCCCGAATCGGAACTCGCCGTTGACACGCACTATCTTCTCCACCTCCCCTCTCATCGTAAACTCTCGCAGAGCCGACAGCGGATCCATTGCTTTCCACCGTTGTCACTGCAACCTGCGCTCATACGATAGATAGATTCTCTATCTCCCACTGCTCTGCTCAGCTTTCGCTACTATTTATAGTCACACTATCAATTTTTATTTTCTTTATATTTCAGGTAGTACTTCTATATTTTTTAATTAATTAATTCTATTATCTTCCCACTTAAATAATTAATATATACATGTTAGTTTAATTTTAAAATTATACTATCTCTAATAATCTTACCAAATTCATATAATTCTTAGTCAAAGATAAATCAGAATTTCATCTCCACAATTTAAATAATGAATAACTTATCGATATCATCGTAAATTTTTAAATCTATTAACAAATTAATTATTTTACTATGGACTCAAGTAGTAAAGAACGGTGGAGAGAAAAAAGGGGAAACCATGTAATGATCTAACTTGAGTTATACGAATTATGAAGAATTACATCTATACAATGAACACTTTTTACAAGAGTCAAATGGTAATGGCATTGGGCCAAAATCAGACTAAGGAAGACTACTTTAACCGTTATGCCTTAGTATCAACAGTGCTTTGCTTCTCAATAGTGCTTTGTTCCATATCTGCAACCTTTCCCAGCAAAATCCCAAGCTGTGTAAAGAAATGACGTGTTATTAGGGTCATAGTATAATTTTCCTATGGTCATATCCATCCATAAATTAAAGAACTGAAAGATTAAGTGATGATAAGGAAAAACCCACCTTAGGCTTTGGAATCCCCCGACCTTCTTTGTCTTCCTTGGAACCAATACTGGATGTCATGATACCTGCGTCATCACATACACAAGTGAAACTCAGAATAAAACCTTTGGCTTTTGGCAAGCTTTGTAAGGACAAGACTTATCTTACTTTTCTCAATTGCCCACCCGTTATTCTTCAAAATCTCACAGATGAGCACAACAGTTGGAATAGCTGAGAGTCCATTCAAAAAGAAAAGGTTAGAAAAACAAGAAGTGTGTGTTTGCTTTCAATTAAAATAAATAACCTAATCGCAGAAGTAATAGGCAAAAGAGGGGTCCAAATTGAGGGTTTAAGTAAGTAAAAACGCACAAAAAAATTCAAGAATTTATCATACCCATGCCCAGTGCGCAGAGCTCGACGTCATTGTCCTGCTTTATGTACTTCTGCATTAGAAAGAAACACAAGATTCATAAAAGAAACCAAAGAGTCCACAAAACTAGCTTAAAATCTTGATAGAAAGAACGAAGAAGAAAGAGAGTGATACCTTGGCGAGATTCAGGTAGAAGAAGAAAGGCTTCTTGGTTTTCGAAACCTGAATTCGAACTATCTTCTTGCCTTTCTCTTTGACGGCGTTAGTGTTGGCGTTCATGTTCATAGGAGCACCCTCCGTTACCTCTATCGCCATTTCTCTCTCAGCCGCAGATTTTGCAGTACGCTACTCTCACTGAAATCCTTCTTCAACAACCAATACAAATGGATACAGTTTCCGTTCACGGAGTCGCTTTTATAAGAGTCCTTAACCAAACCCAAAATGACACGTGTCCTCTTCCGTTGATTATGATCACTTACGTAATAAATTTGATCGTATAACCATTAATAAAATAATTATCACTTTATAATGTATTAATTATAATTATTATAAAATCTAAAGAAATACTTTCCTGTAGAGTTTGTTATCTTGAAAAATAAAAATAAAAAATAGAGGTTAAATTTGTAACTAAAAATAAAAATAGTGGATAATAAGATAGTGTCTTCAACAAATTTACGCGGCGTTTGGTTTGGATTTAATCGGAGAAGGTTGGGGACTGAACCGCCGAACCTAACAAACCCTTTCCAATATTAAATGCAAATAAATCGACGGCAGGTAGGGTGCCACGTGGCGAGTTTATCAGAGGGAGAGAGGGGAAAGGAAAGCCTATCCTGTTTGCGTTTGGATTGTTGAAGATGGAAGAGGGCGAACTCGTTGGGTGTGTTCTGTTCAACAGGGTTTTCTTCATCTTCTAATTCGATTTTTAGTTACTACAACAACAAGAAAAGCGAGGAGAGAAATAGAGACAGATAAAGAGGAGAGAGAGATAGAGACAGATAAAGAGGAGAGAGAGTGAGAGATAGAGAGAGAGAGAGAGAGAGAGGGATCTTTCATTTTCTCGGGAAAATGGAGGATTCTTTCTTTGACATGGTGGAATTTCTGAAGAAACCCTCGATAACGGAGACATTCGTCGACATTTTGCTATGCGCGGTACCGATTTGGTTGGCGGTCATGATCGGCCTCGTGATCGGCTGGTCGTGGCGGCCGCGCTGGACGGGGCTCGTCTTCCTCGGCCTCCGCAGCAAGTTCCGGTTTCTCTGGACGGCGCCGCCGGGGTTCGGCGCTCGCCGCCTCTGGTTCGCCTTCACCGCGGTCTCCGCCTTCTCCATATGCCGCACCTACTGGTTCAATTTCAAAGGCAAGGCCAAGGGCAAAGCTCAAGATCCCTCGCCTTCGGAATCTGATATTGCCGACTCCAACGCCATCGAGCGCACCACTCGGTAGCTCGATTTCCTCCTCTTTTACTGTCACCTGTTTTCCAATGTTTCTTTGTTCAATTGATAACATTGTTGGATTGGTGTTTAATTATTAGCTTTGTAATTTCTTACTACTGGCTATCAGATTTTATGATTTATTGTGCTGTGTTGGTAGAAGAAGAAGAATTGATCGCTTTGTTATTTACTTGGCAAATTGGTTAATGCGCAATCATTAGGTCCGGTGATTGGGCTGAGGAGAGGGGGCAGGACACAGTTACAGAGGCTGATTTGGAGCATTTTCTTCATCTTCTTGAAGGGAAAGATGGAGTGAGCGACCGGCAATGTTTTATGGAGAGGTCAACACCAAATATGCAATACAAAGCTTGGCGTAATGATCCTGAGGTAGATGCCGAGGTTCAATTTGTATATAAACTGGCGAAAATCATGCACATCTTGCATTACTTATTAATTTGTATATTTGTCAATCAGAGGCATGTTTACCTTGTAGTTAAAGTATATTTATGTTATCAACTTTTTCCTATTCTATGTTCCCCCAAATGAAAATAAATCCTCACCATCTGTATTTGATGATTATTTCCTTTTGTATTTCCACTTTCACCTTAGAAATAGATCACCTTCTGATGTTGTATCTGGATCTGTTAACAGACAGGTCCTACAGTTTACCGTAGTAGAACCGTCTTTGAAGATGCAACTCCAGAGTTGGTGAGGGATTTCTTCTGGGACGATGACTTCCGTCCTAAATGGGATCCTATGCTTGCATACTGCAAAGTGTTGGAGGAATGCCCTCATAATGGGACAATGATTTCTCACTGGATTAAGAAGGTATTTACCCCAAAGATCTTGACTGTTGTATTTTAACTGTTCAATGGTACGGTTTTTCTGATTCTTCATGTACTCCTTTTGTCTGTAGTTCCCCTTCTTCTGTAGTGATAGAGAATATATTATTGCTCGAAGAATATGGCAGTCTGGAAACACGTACTATTGTGTCACTAAGGTATGGCTCTAACATGGTTCATTATAATTTTATGGCATTTCCTTTTGTTTATACTCCTCTCCCGATGACTAGGCCACAGATTTCTATCACTTGAAAAGAAAGTCCCACTTATGTGATGACACTAACAGTGAATGTTTCAATTTCTCGCTAGAAACTATTGAGTAATGAATTAGGAAAGGAATTAGTGGAATTGATCCCACTCCCTTTCCCCTCACAAATTTTGAACATTGTTTTCTTTAACTAAGTTTCACGCATTGAGTTGATAATTTAATTTGAACTAGTTGTTATAGTGGTCAGCAGGTAGTATGAGGGTTGTGCTATACTGAAGTTTCCATACAACAATAGTTATATCTTACTATAGGAGATTGTCTACATGATACACACAACATCATTAGGCTCGATTAAAAATCAAAGTTTTAGGGATAATATTCTCCATGGGATCTCTTTTAATACTCCATCTATAGGATTAAAAATATTCTTTCTACTCTGCTCACCAGTGTCCTCAGTAGCTTTTCTGTGTACGCCTAAACTATCCTAACCAATTTTCTTATCATCTTTTCCCGGATGAGTGCTACCTACATCATATCTCCTTGTATATAATTGTGCTGATTTATCTTCCTGCCGACCTTACCCTTAATATCCATAAAGCGAGATCTAATAATAAATGCTGATTTATTTTATAATATGGGTTAATATCCAGGTCATAGATAGAATATCTTGCCAATATAATTAAATAAAATGTAATAAGGAACATAATAAGATAATTAGGAAGGACAACCCCATGATTGTAGAAACCGAATTGCAACTCTAAAGGGACAAAACTCACTATAAATACAGAAGAGAAGCCATGGAAAGACTAGACATTAATACTAAATTTCTAGATTAAGGGATTTCCATATCTCTTGGTTAGAACCGTAATCATTTTGTATTTGTCCCCAAACATCTTAACACGCTAATTTTTGCTACTCTTTTATCTTATTATTCTCTTAAAGCCCAAATACTGTAGAGTGTGGGGTGTTTGTAGATCGGATTGCATTGGATTGAATTGAATTGATTTTGAAGGAAAAATATCCTTTCCAAACACTATAGTTTTGTTATTTGATTGTCCGGTTGATTTGATACTTTGATTGTAATGTTCAATTGAATCCAATCCAATTTATTTTTAGTTAGACTGTATTGGTTTTTGGTTTCTTGAAAGAGTTTAGAAATATTAAAATAAAATGCAAAATTGAAATGGTGCAAATTAATCCTACATCAAAAAACACATGATTTAGTTCACACGTAGTTCAAATTGTAAGTTAAAGATAATCTCATAATTTCTTAAAAAATATATATATACAATAGGTGACAAAGTCCTAGTTAATACAAGTTCTTTAGTGCATGGATATATAACTATTGAATATTTTTTTATTTGAATACACAACAAAGTTTAGTTTGGACTTGTTGTCAAAATAGATTCTCACTTTCAATTTAATCCAATTAAAAAAGACGTTTCAATTTAACCCTGGCTTTTTTATTTCAATCTGATTACCACAATTTTGTATTGGATTGGTTGATGAACACTCTTAGTAGAGTATAGATGATCGTATAACAGAATGATAGAACTTTACTTTGAGTTTTTTCAAGTACTTTGTGCTCTCAAATAACTCTCAAAAGCCTTTCTCCATTTTAGCCATCCAACTTGTGTCCTCTGAATGACATTATTAATTTACCCATCATTTGTATTATTAATTTAAGATACTTAAATTTAGAAGCTTATGGTATGACATACCTTGTCTTACTCCCGGTCAAACAGAAACCTTTCGATTCCAATGTCTATCTCCAATGCTCAAGTTTTACCTCTCTTCCTTGCTTTTTCAATCAAAATGTATTATTTGCGAAAAAAAATACCTTTATTTTATGTCCCTAATAAGCATTTTTATGACTAGCTAAACAAGTGAAGGCTTAAGACTAAGTCTTGATGCAGACCTATTATTATAGGGATGTCTTTAGTCTCGCCACCATGACTTCTCACACTTGTAGTTACTCAATCATACATGTCTTGTGTGGTTGTATAGTCTGGATATAGGCCATGCAAATACCATTTTTTCCCAAAGCCTTCTACAAAAGTCAAAACTTCTCTTAACTCTTAATCATATATAAGTATCTTTACTTTGCTACCTTTCCTAGTATAAATTTGAATTTGCCCAATTAATTTGAATTTATTGTTTTCCCATTTGTCTTTCATTAAATGTGTTGTTAATTGATTACAAAAAGGACGCAAAGTAGATATAGAATATTCTGAGTAACCACAATGATTTTTCGTATTCAATCTCCAATGTTGTAGGGAGTATCCCATCCAAGTTTGCCAATACGGGAAAAGCCCAGACGTGTGGAGCTCTATTTTTCTAGTTGGGTAATCAAACCTGGTAAGAACTGTCAGAACAATTATTATTTGCTTTGCTAACCCTAAAACAATTCACTGTTGGTGGTTTAACTACTGATTATGGGAAATTGATGCAGTGGAATCTCGCAAAGGAGATGGTCAGCTGTCTGCATGCGAGGTTACCCTGTTACATTATGAAGACATGGGGATTCCCAAAGATGTTGCCAAGTTGGGAGTCCGCCATGGAATGTGGGGAGCTGTCAAGAAATTGCACTTAGGAATGAGAGCTTACCAGAATGCTAGGAAAACAGACTCTTCTTTATCAAGATGTGCATTGATGGCAAGTAAAACAACCAAGATTTCTTCTGACAGAAACATGCATTCCTCAGAGCCTTCGTCTTCCATGGAAGATGGGATGCAAGCTATGAGTAATACAACACAAAAGGGTCATGGCATTGATTGGAAGTGGGTGGCTCTCGGTGGCACTGTTGCCCTGGTTTTGGGTCTTCATAATGGGGCTGTAGGGAGAGCGTTGTTATTGGGAGCAGGACACAGAATTGCGCGGCGGTGAGTTGTCCAGGATCCGGTCAATGGGAAGAAGATCTACTTATCACCATACAGAATATTCATCATAAATATATTTAGACTATGATTTATCTGTGTTGAATGCTAATTTTGCGTCATTATTATTATCATCACCATTTTTATTTTATTTCTTTTATCGGTTTGATCGTCTCGCCCTTCGATTTAGAATGACAAGCTGCAGTACATGCTATGTGCGTTTTTTTATTCAAGGAAATCCTTTCAACGGGGTTCTTGTCAAACTGTGAAGCACAATTGTCCATATTTTCCCAGGGTGAATCGCACCACTTAAAAATGCTTTTAGCACGGTAACCAAAAGAAGTAAAAACAGAATAATCATAAGGGACATAATAATAGAATGTTAAGATTTTGTCGGATTGAGGCGATTGTAGTTTCGAACAAAAGAAAAAAAAAACGGTGTCCTGTTATATCAATTATCAAATCCTAAACTAGAGCTGTTGAGCTCAATAATTCTGTTGCTCTGCCCTTCTGAATGGGGGAATTGATGTCCTATGATATCATGTTCCGCGTTATCCAAGATTTCGTCCGGACGTTCGACTGGGGAAACATGATTTTCTCCAATTTTCTTTTTCACAGTACAGGATTGGACAACTCAAAAATATTTGTCTAATTTGTTATGAATAATTTAGTAGACAGTATAAAATAAGGAAAACTTGAATGGACAAAACTGAAATTATTCATATTTCATATTTTAACGGTACATGTTTTGGTTCTGTGATTAATAATGGGAATTGTTAATAATATCCTTGTTTGTCCCCTTTATATCTTCTACATATCTTTTTCATTACCTAAATAATTAAAAAGTTGCATGATAGTTTTCACACAGGACAATCTTAACAAATATTTAATTGATACATGTAGCACCTAGTACTAGCTAATTGGAGCACTCACTTTTAGTATATCTTTTTAAATTTGCCTTGGGCATTGATCAACAAATGAAATGCACAATAGAAACTTCTTTTATAACTTATATTGTTTTGTCATGCACTTCACTTTTTAATACCACGTTATGTCTACCAGAATATCTATAAAAAAATAGTTTGCATTTTCAATTGGGATCGGTGTAATTGCAAATCATCTCGTAAGCATAGAAATCATTTAAAAGGGAGAAATAGAAAAGATAAGGAAACATAAATCAAATCAAGCAGTTAGGCACGTCTATATGTTAAGCGTTGTTTACGATTTACCGTACATGGTGTTGAAAAGAAAAAGGTGGATAATATAATAATTTCAGGTTCTATTTCAACAAACATTCGTACAAAAATTTATGGATAAAAAGGTAAACATATAAAATAAATTAAACATTTTCTTTAAATTAAAAAAATTAATTAATTGTACTTTTTCCCTCTAGTTCTTCAAATGGCAATAACTGAACTGTCATTGTTTATATTTATGCGGGAATCACAGCTAGAACTGTGTGTTAAAATCAGCAGAGATGGAAGCAAGTTGGACATCCTAGGAATGTACGGTGTGGTGGAATCTTCAAAAGTTGTTTCGCGAAGAAGTGGCTCACTGGAATTTCTGGAACCTATGATGTCGCTTCTAGAACTCAATTTTGAATGATGGTTGAGAGAATAGTGTTTATTAAAACAAAGATTACTAATTACTATTAAGTACTAAAAGTGAAACAAATCTCAGTTATTAAGAGCAGTCTTTGTAATGTTTATTCTTATATATATATA
>Ga0123340_1001122_pt1 | contig 21372 bp, 12 predicted proteins | sample SirMexnodulemix_FD_89961 | JGI IMG/M metagenome (GOLD analysis project Ga0123340, IMG submission 89961) | Root nodule microbial communities of legume samples collected from Mexico - Siratro Mexico nodule mix | ecosystem: Host-associated > Plants > Roots > Nodule | place: Mexico: Nepantla...
AATTATATCTATCACATCACTAGCAAACTTTTATAAACTTTTTCTTTTTCTCTTACTATCCATCCTTATATCCAAACTATCAAACTTTCCTTTTAAATTTCTTCAAATCCCCTCCCTCAAATTTTCTCCTTCAATTAAACAAACCCTTATAATAAATTTTGATTTTAGTTCCTTATCCATTTAAAAATTCATTTTTAATACAAAGTTTTGTTGAACAATTTTAGTCCCCAAAAATTTTTTGGACCAACTTAGTCCCTTAACTTTTGTATCATTGTTTTTAATCTTCCTGTCAAGTATTAGCCTTAGTCACTCAAAACCCAACTTTAGCCTATGCAGGAGTTCTTCCTACACCCTAATAAAAAAATTCATTCCGCAATTATCCTTATATGAGAACCGAATGGCCTGTTCATCCAGTTGTTAAATTTTTTTCAAATGACAACCAGATGGGGTGTCATCCGGTTCTCATTTCCAAATCAAAATAATAACCGGATAAAACCCATCCGGTTCTCATAGTTCAAATCGAAAAATTAATCTGTTTTCGATTTGGAAATGAGAACCGGATGACACCCCATACGACTGTCATTTAAAAAAAAAATTAACAATCGGATGAGCAATCCATCCGGTTGTCATTTGAAAAAAAATAACAACCGCATAGAAAAAAATAACAACCGGATGGGAGTGTCATCCAGTTGTCAATTTTTTTCAAATGACAACCGAATAGAAGTGTCATCCGATTCTCATATAAGGGTAATTGTGGAATGAATTTTTTTATTAGAGTGCAGAAAGAATCTTATTAGAGTGTAGGAAGAACTCTTCCAAACCAATTATCAGTGGACTAAGTCTCATTTCACGACCTATTGCCAAAAATACAGGCTAAAAAAATTAAAAATATAAAGACCAAATATAAACAATTCAGAAGTAGGTGGTCATGCGTTGGATCAGCCTCTCAAAATGCAAAGATACAACCGTTAGTAAATAGAAACTTTGTAACATGGTACAATTTTGTTGCCACTAGGAAAACACCCTTAATTATACAACAAGGTGTCACTATTACTATGAGAAAATTTTTATAAAGAAAACAACAAAAAAAATATAATGATAACCCCATATGTACATTTAATCAGAATAACGTAAAAACAAAAGCTTCACACAAAAAATAAACTTCTAATTCCGTTCAAGACGAATTTAGATCCCGTGAGGTTTGTCCTTGCCATCTGTAATCACAAGCACATTCCATATCATTTATGATGTACAAATGTTTAACTTTGGATGACAAAAATATTCAATTTTCCACATATATTGCTGATAAAATATATTAATAAAATATTTCTCATGAATTTATTTTCTCATTTTGGCTCTTCAAAATTAAGGTGGTCAATGTAAAGTTGAACAAGAGAAAAATCAATTAAAATTTTGTAATTTTGTTTTACTTCATGCACTTGTTTTCTTATGTTTTAAAGAGACAAAATTTATTTAAATTTTTTATTGGAATTAAATAAACTTTTCTTTTGTTGATTGAAAGGATTTAACAATGATGGTTCGATGACATCTATGGGTCTTTTGTAAGAAAATGGATAGTTGTCATAGCAGGAACATGATGGTTCGATGACAAGTGGGATTTTAGCATAAAAGACAGGTAGCTAATACCCACTTCCACCCACACTCATTGTAATCCTTAGTCCTACTCAAGAGTTCTAGCTTGGTTTGTTTAACAAGATGCATAAGTTGTTATAAACTCCCTAAGATAAAAAACAAAAACTTAGTCCCAAAAGGAAGTACAAGGGGTCCAGCAAAAGATATATGACTTAAATACATTTAGTCCCTAAAATATACATGGTATCATCATAATATTTAATATTAGTCCCTTTGAAAGTATTTGACACTAAAAGCAAATAATCTATATATTATATAAGGATAAAAGAATGAATACATTAGAGGGATTAAAATAAAATAAGAAGGACCAAAAACAAAATCTATTTAAAGAACCAAAACATATTTAAGTCAATAAATATTAATGTAACTAAGAGGAGTCTAATGTCAATCTTATGTATCTATTGTTTCTTCTAATAAATAACTCATAAAAAAAATCGTATTTTATTAATCAAGCTTATAGCTTCAAGAAAATATAGAAAAATTATGTAAATGGAGGTGACAAAGACACATGAAAGTTGCAACTGAACAATTCCTTTTATATATCAATAAATCAGAGTAAATGATAGCTTCCACAAACCTTGAGAGAAGAAATCTTGCGAGGGGGCTTAAATTGCTATTTGAATGAAGTTCCTTGTTTTGTTTCTTCTTGTGATCCGTCTCTGCATTTCGGGTTTCTTCAGCTGACTTAGTCTTGCTAAGTATTCGGCCAGCCAGTTCTTGCAGGTCCTTCAATGATAATTCCTTTGAACTGCACAAATTGTTCTTCTAGGGGTTATGAATTGCTATTGATAAGAGAGAGACATTTAATTTTCCTTTAGCATGTTGCAATGATGAATGTTAGTAGAATGCAAACCTCGCCAGCCGCTGAAGCAGATTTTTGACTAGAGCATCACAGGATTGGGGCTTTGTTTTCTCCATGTTTACAAGAGCATTGATAACAATTTGCACAAGTGGCCCTTCTGGATCCTCAGCAATGGCCTACAAGAACACACCATGCTATAACAAAATTCACAATAAATAACAAAATCTATTCTTGCTAACATTAGTTGCTAAAGATAATTCATCAGGGCCAAATCCACCCACTTGCTTTTTCTTCTTTATTTTCCTTCTATTTTCAGAATGCACCACTGTCTATACATAGTACAAAAATATGGGAATAGTAATCATTATCATATTTTTCACAAGTCAGTAACGTATTATATAATCTTGCCTTATTCCAACTAATGACTCGGTATTTCCAAGGTAAGTAACAAAAATTAAGAAAATAAAAAAATAATTATATCTGACACAACTCGAATTGAGAAGCCTTGAACTTTTCCAATTTCAATCAGCATAGTGCAAGCAGGTTTATGTGGCATAACAAACTAAATAGAAACAAGAACAAGTCATAATACAGTTAGAATAAAATACATGCGTGCATTCACCTCTTTTAATGAAGGAATAAGCAAAACAGATAAGGGCGCAGAGGATGAGATTATTTTGGCACTTTCTTCATCATCAATAGAAAACTGTGATCTTGAAGTCCCCTTTTGTGTATCAATATATTCACGAGATAGTCTGAAAAAATATTTCTTGAAAAATCAAAAATCACTTTTTTTATATAACCAATATTTACAAAATACCAGCAATATGGCAATGGATGTACCTGGAAGAATCAGAGCTGGTTGACATTTGATCTCTCCTGCTTTCCTGTGATTCATTGTTGAGTTTTCCCAGTGCAAATCTGTCCCGGGCATTCATTTTCCTGAATCCACCTTGGATAGCAGCCTTTGCCTAGAAAGAAAATTAGGCAAGAAAAATATTTTAAAGATAAGCCACTTCGATATGACCAAGTAATATAATTACTTCCAAAGTTATCGCAAACATGTCAAGCATCCAAGCAGTAAAAATATAAATCAACATACAAAACAATAACAAATAATTAAACAAAATTACTTTAAATGGGGTTTAGGAAACCAATAGACCTTAAAAGTATTTAAAATGTATGGATAACGTACAAAATATGTAAAATGGTACTAAATATAATACAGTTCCCTAAAAAAATACCCTGCATACTGCAAAGTAAAAAACAGATTGTCTTGCCACCATTAACATTGAAGTGAAATTCAGAGCATAAACAAAAAAAAATAATAGAGCCTCGGCAAGATTTGTAGCACTATCTTCAAATGAGGTATTTAAATTTCTGCTATTAGGTCCCAATCGGGACCTTGGTGTCTGTGGAGAATCAGAATCATCGTGTTGACCACGCAAAACAACAGTTCCACTAGTAGAAACATCTTCAAAAGAAGCATAGCTGCTGCTAGACTGTGACAATAAAATTCTCAATAAGTGAATACATTGAAGAGCAGTAATAATTAACCAATTTTTGATTAAAAGATATCAGTTTGAAAATTACACGGGAGCTTTGGTCACGAAACAGTGATGACTGTGGTCCTTTTGGAGACCGAACAACAACAGTTCCTGATCCATTCCCAAACAACTCATCCTGCTAAATGGCAAGTTTAATATATCAAAATATGTTCAAGTATAAAATAAAGTTCAACTTAGTTCATGGGATTTTCTCGATAGTTGATGATTAATGCAATTCTTCACGTACTGTTAAGACTCTTTAAATGATTATATGCTGTAAACTCTTTAATTGCTGCTATAAGCGAAGGAAATAGGAGAAAGAAAATTTTTATCAGCTTCAGCTCAAAATATCTAAAACTGCACTGGTTACAACTCACAGCCAAGCTAAGCATTTATCACATATATAAATGTTTTAGAAACAAAATCAAAAGGCGCTCACATTCCTTGTGTGGAGATATATCATTTAATTTGAAGTTAAATTCTTTGAAAAGGAAAGACCAACATAGTGAGAGTCAATTACATCTTCAAGATGATTATCCAGATGTTCATCATGGTAGGGAACTCCCAAATCTTTTCCAAAAGAAGTCTCTAGCAACTCATTTTTATTGCCAGATCCTCCCTGATAGCCACTCTCAGGACTTTTTTTTGGGTTAAGCTGATGATTTGAAACTTCAGTTTTCTTATCTCTAAATTGAGGTGGTCGTGACACACTACGAAAGGTTCCAGTACCCTGAGATCCACTAATGCTGAAGTCCCACCCAGAACTTTTCAGGGTTTTACCTTGGCCACTGCATATTAGATAAAGTGTTAGGAATCAAGAATTGATAAGGATAAAAAAAAAAACTATTGGATAGGATGAAAAGAATAAGAAATAGGAGAGGAATTTCTCCTCCAAGGGTTTCCCCTTCACAAAAGATTTCTCCCTTTCTCAAAGAGCCAGTTCTCAATTCACAATAACAACAAATCTGCATCTCCCCTATCACTCTTCCCCCATTTATATCTAACTAACCCCTTGAACCAACTAACACAATGTCCATTAGAAAATTCACTGTGTAAAACAGAGCAGTAACTAAACACACTTGAACCTACCTAGGCTGATTAGTATCATCACCCCTTAAATCTTTTGCAACCTTAATAGTACCAGATGCCTCCCCCATCACCCTTGGGACATTTCTAGGTGTTGCCTCATCTTCCTTTATTTGGAACTTTGGACGCTCCCTGCATGAAAACACAAAGCATCGTGAAATCACAAGCTGGGGAATAATTGGATTTTCCTTATTCTCTTGTCATGCAAAGTGTATCGGCAAAGGGTTTCAATAGTCAGTTCAAACATCACATCTTTTGAATTCAAAAAAGCTTACCAATAATTACCAAATAAAAAGGAAAAAAGAAAAGAGTAGAAAAACTACGCAGACAAAAAGGGAAAAAAAAAGAAGTAGAACAAAGTACTCAAAATATAGCAAGGTTGCAAGTAATAGTTAATACCTTATTCTCTCCAATAGCTTAGGACTCTTCCTGGCATTCCGAATGAAACGATGTCTAAGAAGCTCTTTAGCACTTGGCCTCTGAAATTAAAGTGTTATTAAATCAGGGAGAAGTTAAGGAAGATACGGACAAAAAGAACAGTATCCATTCCAATATAATTTCAGAATACTATGCGACCAACTAGGAAAAAGTAGTATATATTTGAACCACATTGAAACATACAACTTTCAATAGGACAAATCCAGATAAATAAATGCAATTTCCAACCTGTTGTAAATAACATATTATCAAGATAAAAATATTCTCAATATCTCCATAGTAATTTGAAAAAAATATCTTCAGAATCCTCCAATTCATTTCAACATATTTTTATTTCTTTATTTTAAAGGATTTGATTATCATTTCAAAAAGAAACAATGAGAATCTAAGTGGTGTGATTGTTATCAATAAATTAATTATTTATTTTTGTACATAGTTCAAGTTTGTATAAGAGCTCCTGATCTTGAGAGCCCTGTTTTCGTTGCCTTAGTAACAGTCATTGTCGTCATTGTTTGCCATCGTTGTTGGGGTTAGTGGTGGGCCAAAACGGTGTACCAGAGTCCTATGCAGTGTCAGTAGAGTTTTCATACACTATTAAATGCCACCACCAGTATTGACGTGTATATCCCACACACCTCTTGAGTCCACTCCTACGGGTGGCATTCTCTCATTTGACACTGATTTGAGTATACGTGAACTTTTGGTTCTTTTGCCAAACCAGTTCTCTATTACAAATGAACACTATAAGGGTTGAATATTGTTAGATCAAAGTTCAACAAACCCTACATTTGGTTCAGATTATGTGTTTAACAATAAAGTATAAAACATGAAATAAGCATCAAGTCTCGTTTTTCTTATATACTTTGTTTGATATGTAGTCTACAACATGTCATGGTACACTAAAAATACTTATAAATGCTTATTTTATCCTCCGAGAGAATGTTCGTCTCTTCATGTTTTACAAGAGGATCTTGCAATGAAGCGCCTACATCAAAGATCTCTTGAAGAATATACTTAAAGTTGCTCCATGCAAACAATTTTTTAGAAAACGCAGAATGTCAGTCTTGCCCAGACAGTCAACCTCATCAGACTCTATGCTTTACTTATGTTTGGAAAGAAGCTACAAGACCTAAGCTTGATAAGTCACGTTGTCTATCAGAAAATTGTGTAAAAAGGTTATACACATCTAATGTTGCATGAAGAACATTTAATGCATCTATGACCTCAAAAATTGACAGGCCCAAGAAATAAAAGAAGAACTACGCAAAATCTCACAGCAGCTCCAAACGGATTTGCAACAACTCTTTTCTTCTCAACATCTATATAAAAATGTCATGAAGAAAGACTAAAAAAACTTTTACAACAATAACGATTACAAAGCTCTTGCAATCTTTACAAAACCTTTAGCTTTTAGTTTGTGAACAAGAACATTGTTTTGTTCGTTAGTAACCTAAAAGAGTGTTTCTCATCTTGTATCCATCTTAAGACATTACCCTCTTTTAGTAAGCAAACCAGTGATAGTTTATATCACAATTTGTGCAGACAAAGTGTTCAGCCAAGAGTGGTCAAGTCCATAGGATACTCAAGTTTTAGGCAGGAGTGGCTAGGTGTCCAAATAATACTCTGCTTTTAGCTAAGAGTTACTGTGTCCAAACAATACTTTATGTTTAGTCAAGAGTGGCTGCAATCCAAATAATACCCAGTGTTTAGTCAATAGTGATTAGGTCCAAATAATACTTGTCTTTATATCAGAGTGTTATCAAATATCCGTGCGGCACCATGGCAGAATGCGGTGGCGGTTTTATAGCCGGCCGCCACCACATGACGGTGGCGAATCGGGTTTTTAGTGGCGGTTCGTGGCGGCCGCTTTCCGCATCACGTGATGTCACAGTGGATCGGAAAAGGCGGAAAAGCGCTAGAGGTGTAACAGCGCACGCGGAGGCGCGGCGAGCACTGCGTGCGTGGAGGCGCGGTGAGCGCTGCGTGTGCGGTGAGCACTGCGTGTGCGACAGTCACAGAAGTGCAGAGAACGGAGGTGCGGCTGCAGGAGAAGGTGGCTGGCGGTAACCCTAGTTTAGAGTGATAGTTTAAAAGGAATTGGGCCTTACTCGGCCCAATTAATTTAACCTAGCAGGAAATTAACCTAAAGCTAATTTAACCTAACGACTATAATTTAATTGGGAATTGGGTCTGAATTGGGTCTTACCAGCCCAAATAATTTAACCTAGCAGCACTAAATTAACATAGTTTACCCTAACAGCTATAGTTTAACCTAACAGTAGCTATAATCCTTAACTTTTTAACTGAACCTGTTCTTACCGGTCTAATTAAATATTATATAATTTAACGTAATGTTCACAATTTATATATACATATTATATTTTTTCTTTACCACAATACTTTCGCCATAACCTGTTATGATATCTGTTATAAAATTATAAAGGATTTTAGGGTTCTCCGATATTTTCCGTTATCCGATATCAATAACACTGCTTTGTATCTTGTAGAGTTAGTCTACCAATAAAACATGATCAAGAACTAGATATAGTCTACATTTTCAGACAAACCATTACAAAAATGCCTTGTGTAAATATCTTTCTACTTTTATGTTTTTAAATTGCATGTTATTTATTAGCAACTAATCAAAGGAGAGCTTTGAGAAAAAATGTTTTGAAAAGTGTTTTTGACAGTGCATCTATCAACTAAGTTGCATTTGATAAAGTCATTAGATGATAATCTTAAGAAAACTTGCTTGACAGTGTATCTATCAAGTATAATCTTCCTCTGTTCGCTTTCATCAGACATTGTTTTGTGAAAATTTTCAAAATTTTTAAATACACAATTCAACCTTTCCTTAATGTGTATTTCACCTATTTTCACAAATATTTATTATCTCTTCAATTTGTATGTCAAAATAGCCAGAGAACAACTTATTACAATTGCAAATGTTGATATTGTACCCATATATAAACCCAAAAATATAACTTTAGAATCTTCCATTGTACAAAATGATGTTGCGTATGTCTAACAACTAATCAATATCTCTATACAATACAAAAGATTTGAATTGTTGGGTAACTTTTTTTCTCTTCTAATTGTGTATCTCAGAACTTTGCCACGAGGAAGACCATTTTAATTGCTAAGGAATAGAGTGGGTTGTATGTATTGGAATCCCTAGATCAAATAAAACAAAGTTCATGGATAATTGACTTAGGTGCTTTCAATCACATTTTTGGTAGTGCTTTGTTATTTTCTTCCATTTCTCATCCTAAAATTTCCCACGTTATTACTTTAGCCAATAGATCAAAAGTTACTTCTCAAGGAGTTGGTCAAATCTCCTTTTCTTTGTCTTTGAACCTAAAACATGTTATTTTTGTCCCTAATTGTCCTTCTAACCTAATTTCCTTAAGTCAATTAACTAAATCTCTAAATTATTTTATATAACCTTTGATGCAAATTCTTTTGTTATACAAGAGTGTGGTACAAGTTAATTGATTGGTAAAGGACATGAATCTAGGGGACTTTAATATCTAGGCACTAGACCGTCAATGTCTTGTTTAGCATCCCCATCTCCTAAGCTTCTACCTGATCGCTTGGGTCATCCACATTTATCAAAACTAAAAAGGATAACTCCTGAATTTAGCAAACTCCAAGTATTAGAATGGGATTCATGTCAATTAGGAAAACGTATTTGGCCTTCTTTTCCAAAAAGAACTAAGTCAAGATGTAACTCTGTCTTTTCTATAATTCATTCTAATATTAGTGGTCCAAGTCAAGTTTCATCCTTTGGGTTTCGTTATTTTCTCACTTTGATTGATGAATATTCTAGTTGTTATAGGGTTTACTTAATGAAAGATAGGTCTGAACTTTTGAATATCTTTTAGTCTTTCCTTAATGAAATTAAAAACCAATTTGGCAAAATAATGCCAAAGACTACTTTCTTATAGTTTTCCAACCCTTATGAATTCACACGGTCTTTTACATTAATCCACCTCGTACACCTTAACGAAATTGTATAGCAGAGAGAGAGAGAGAGAGAGAATAGGCACTTGGTTGAAACTACTCGTACTTTATTGCTTGGTGTCAATCTACCTGTCCATCATTGGGGTGATGTCATTCCTACTGCTTGTTATCTTATTAATAGAATGCTCTCTTCTTCTTTGGACAATAAATTTCCATATTTCATTGCATTTCCAAAAGAACCTTTATTTTTCCATTTCTTCCCGAGTCTTTGGTTGTGTGTTGTATTATAAATGATGTGTCTCCAGGTTTGGACAAACTTTCAGCCGAAGCTATCAAAAGTGTCTTAGGATATTCTCATCTTCAAAAAGGGTATTGATGTTATTCTCCTAACACTAAAAAATATTACTTGTCTGCAAGTGTAACCTCTTTTGAAAAAACTCCTTTCGTCTCTTCCTCCACACAAGATGTTAACTCTATCCAACAGGTCTTGCCTATACCTTTAGATAAGCCCCAATTCCAAACATTGTTCCAACATCTCCCCTCATCCTAATTCCTCTCATCAAACCAATTCATCTAAACCATCACCATAGACTCAAATGACTTGTCCAGTAGCACATCATGAGTCCTCTTCATCAGGTCCTTCACATTCATCGTCCCATACCATGACTCTTGATAATGAAGATTCTAGTTGGCCCATTGCCATTTGCAAAGGTACCTGCTCTACATGCAATCTTCATCCTATTTACAATTGTCTAAAGCTATCATCGTTTGTCTCCTTCCTACTATTCTTTTATCTCCTTTGTGTCTGCTATTGCCATTTCTAAAAATGTGAAAGAAGCACTTGATCGTCTTGGATGATGACAAGCCATAATTGTTGAATGTAGGTCCTTGGACATAATGGTATATGGGAGCTAGTTCCTCTTCCATCCAGAAAGAAGAGAATTGGTTGTTGTTGGGTCTATGCCATTAAAGTTGGACCTAATGGCAAAGTTGGTTGCCTCAAAGCTAAATTGGTGGCAAAAGGATATACTCAAATATATGAGCCCGACTACAGTGATACTTTCTCTCCATTAGTCAGTCCAACATGATAGGACCAAACATATTGAGATTGACAAGTACTTCGTAGAGATAATCTTGATAAGGGAATCATTGTTACAACCCATATCCCTCCAGGACTTCAGATAAAAGACATTTTTGCTAAAGGACTTCCTTAGGATATGTTCCAGGATCTTGTAGGCAAGTTGGGAAGGACTTATTCATTTACCAACTTGAGGTTTGGGGCAATTGTTCTCAATAAAATAATTCTTGACATATTTAAAGTTAACCACTTACTAATTTAGGGTACAAACTCACTCCAATAATAGAAAGAAAGAAAATGAAACAATAGTTAAGCATACATACACACTAGTCTAACGTACAAAGCAAGAAAGGGAAAGATTGATAATGAGCGCAAGTAAAGCATAGACACTTGCCTCAGCAGGAACCTTCTTCAAGCACAATGAAACAAATTCTTTCATATAGCGAGAAAAGTGTTCATCTAGCTGCACAACATATCATTAAATGTTAACTCTTTTAACAAGAGAAAATCATTTCCATCAGGAAAACTTTATGAATTAAAAATACTTAGTAACTTGAAAGGCCAATTAATCTAATATAATAAAACAGAACTTGTGGTGGATTCTCTCGAGGTATGATGAAAAGCACTCTCATTGGATGAAGATCTGCAAGTGGAGGCTCCCCTTTCGCCATCTCTATTGCAGTAATCCCCAGAGACCAGATATCTGCCTGTATAACCAAGATACAGAGTGATATTTCTTCCGGGATAAAGACAAAAACAAAGAAGGAAAGAGAATAAAAAGGACTATGGTAGGATGGACTCAGAAAACACAATAAATGATTTTGTAGTAACTATAAGGTAACCTTTTCATTATATCCTTCTGAATTTTGAATAACCTCGGGTGCCATCCAAAATGGTGTTCCTACAAAGGTCTGCAGTTATCAAACAATTAGTATACACAGTCAAAAATTTTCCACTGAATAACATTAACATTAATTAAATATGTTGACCTTTCTCCTTGATATGGTTCTTGTTAACTGTGCAGAAACACCAAAATCGGCAACCTGTAACAAAGTCACAAGAACATATAGATATTCATATTCGAATGCTGTTATTCCACATCTCAAATTAGTTTATCTATGATTTATCAAGTCATTTTGCCTTAAAGAAACTCGGAAATTATAGCCTCCAGAATAAGAGATACCTTTACATCACCATTCTCAGTTAATAAAATGTTTGCAGCTGCAAAATTGACATCAAATTCTTTGAATTACAGAGCTAATAAAAAAATTGAAGTCCACGATTATATAATTTCCAAATATGGGTGAGGGAAAGTAGCTTCAAAGTACAGTATAAACAAGGGAAAGAGTGTCACTGTTGATACCTTTAATGTCTCTATGAATTTTTCCTTCAGTATGTAGGTAATCAATTGCATGAAGTAAATCACGTAGAATGCAAGCAATTGACATTTCATCAAGTGGGGGACCTGATTGCAGCTGCAAAAGCACCATATATTAGAAATTAGCAAGAAAAATATACAAATAATAAAAAAGAAAAAAACATTGGGATTAGAGTGTTTAAGAAGAGAAAGAAAATCAGATAAACAAAGATATTGAATAATATTGGAAATCAGATAAATAAAGACTTTGAATAATATTCTTAGATTGATGTGGAATGTAACAATGTAATCCTAAATACCCAACGGTCCTACTTTTAGTTATCACTAGATCCAGTACTGTTAGAGATATACTTTTCTCTGACCCTGAAATATCTAGTTTGCTAAGTTTTTGTTTGTTAGTTTGTTACATCTAACAGTTGTACTTAGTAGTTTGATAGTTGGGTAAAACTGATCAGCTGTCAGTTTGATAATGATCCTCTGCTCTTGCATACATATACTCACTGTACCGGAGTTTCACTTTCTTTTGTATATTTTCAAATAAATCATTTTACCCTTTTTCTATTATTCAATATGGTATCTAGAGCACGTTAATCCTCCCTTCATTTCTCATGGCAGAATCTTCCACACCTCCAACAGTTACTTCAATACAAGCTACATTACACTATCATTCTCGTTAAGACCTCGATAATGTAATACTGTATAGGAGCATTAGACCACCCATTGTAGTAAGAAGTTTTGACAATAATCAATATAATTAAGCATTAAATTGATTATTTCCTATTATTAACATTCTTACATATATGTTAAAAGGAAGAAATAAATCCTGGGCATTAAACAAACCGTCTAAATGTTATAAACATTCAGATAGTCTAACGTTTATATTGTTGATAGTAAAGAAATCCATTAAACATGATTGGCTAGTTCGTATTCATAAGTCAATCTTTAATGGTAATCGCATAACATAATGTGATATTTTCTGTTGCACATTGTTTCTAGTTTAATATAGCATAGTTACAAAAAACAAACAAGACCTTCCACAAGAAGATGCAAGTATGTTTAATCAAGTTAAATCAAGTAATTCTGCACAACAGGATCGAAGAACAATATCAGAATAACAACTATATCATCAATGGGAACATTGCTCTACAAACAGTCAAACTTTGAGCAACTAAACACATAAAGAACAAAGACAAACAACATCCTCAGCTACTACATCTTCTATCTTTCTTAAGCTTTTCTGGCCGAACACTGTGTATCTTAGTATTTGTTTTAGTCAGAGAGTCAAAACCTGTTATATTGATCTTGTTGTACCAAACCTTTTGTAGGATGTATTGTCTAGAGGGTGTAGATGTCTACTAGTATGGTCTTCTAATAGTTATAGACGTTGTTGATAGTGAGTTTGTTCGATGACTCATGTTACATTGTTTGGTGAACTAGTAGTCTGTTGTAAGTATTGTGTTATGCTAGTTAGTTATCGTTGTGTACTCCTTACTAGCATAACCATTTTGTAGCCCTATACATGTACTCATACTACAATACACAACAAAGTACTAAATTGTAACACTTATTTGGACAATAAATGAGACAATTATTCACTTTTATTTTGCTTTTGTGTGTTATTTGTTCTAGATCTCCCGTTGGTGTGATTAGCAATCAATATAGCATTGTTTCTTTCATTGTTCTTTGATCTCATTCAACTTTAGGCACTTAACAAACTAGTATTAGAGCTAGTTTTCAATCTCGTTCCACATTGGTGATAAGTTGTTGCAAAAAGATGTGTATCACATCCAAGATTGAGAAGTACAATGGGAAGAACAATTTCAACCTTTGGAGAATCAAGATGAGAGAGCCTTGCTTAAGGAGTAAGGGGTGTGGGCACCGCATTCCAAAAGCACATCACACATAGATAAAGGAAAAGGCTTATTCGATGATCCTTTAGTCGCTGTCAGAACAAGATCCTTATGAGGTTTTAGACTAGAGAAGAACTCAGCATTGTTGTGCCCAATGCTGGAGAAGTTATTCATGCCAAAGTCCATTTGCAAAATGCTTTAGTTGAAGAGGTTTTGGGGTTTTGTATGAAGGAAAGTATGCCACTCACAGCTCATCTTGATGAACTTAATTTGATCTTGATGCAACACCAAGACATAGACATCAAGATAAAACATGAAGACGCCACAATGGTTTTGTTGGCTTTTTTCCCATCATCCTACGAGAACTTGGTGGGTTCATTGAGTGTAGAGAAGGACTACATTACTTTTGAAGAGGTTAAGTCTAGTCTCTATACAAGAGTTTCATTCCAAAGAATTTGAGAGTGTTAAAGATGCATCTTTTTCAAGGTTGGTGGTCTTCAAGAAAGACAAGGTCAACAAGTCCAAAAAGTTGAATGTTGATCCAAAAGATGTATGTAGATATTGCAAGTAGTCAAGGCCCGGAGGGATTATTCAACTCTAGAAAATAGGATCAAGTGCAAACTATAGTTCAGAAGGTGGAGTCGCCTAATGATAATCAAGTGTTGACCATCTTCTTAAGACAACAATCGTTTAATAGGTGTGCCCTGGATTTTGGGTGCTCCTTTCACATGAGTCCTTCATACACTTGTTTGCCACATTTGATAAGTTGGAAGGTGGTAACATTTTGATGGACAATGACACTTCATGAGGTAATTGTTTGTGCTTAGGGCGAAAATTAGATTCTGACCAAACATGGAGAGATGGAATCGTTGCAGAAGAACAAGACTTGGAAGGTGATTAAGGCATGAGCATTGTTAGTTTACATGTCTCAACCTCTAGAAATCAAAGCCCAAGATGCTTCCCTAGTTTGCAAGCTTCACAAGCCATTTACAACCTCAAACAAGCTCCTTAAACCTAGTTAGAGAGACTTAAGACCACCTTATTTTGGTAATAATCTATCATTATCAAAATTGTATAGTTGATTTACTAATTATGTGGATGACATTATAATATTTGAAAGCTCCACACAAAAGGCAGGAAATTATTGTGTCGTTCCACTCATATATGAAACATATGAAAGAGGAGAGAAAACCACGAAACTAATACCAAAATGAAGACCCAATTTTACACTTTGAATTTACTCCAAAATATTAACCCATTTGTTGGTTGCAAGAATATAACATAGTAAAAGTTTAGGAGCTGACTCACAACTTTTATAACCATGTTTATATGTAAATATGAATATATGCAACCACATTTTCTATTCAACAATTGTGCTTTAGGAATGCAACACATGAAAATATTCAAAGACATGCAAGGAATGTTCTATTAATGGAGGCAACTTCTGAAGAAGATCAACATCATTTCCAAGCATTGAAAATATAGAAGCAAGTCAATAGAAGTAACCTACTAGATCAGCAACAGAGCCTCCAACCATGTATTCCATTATTATCCATAGTTTAGTTTGATTAAGAAAGGAACCATAATACTCAGTAATATATGCAGATCGACATTGTGACAGAACAGAAATTTCCTGAAAAAAAAAAAAAAATAAATTGTTGAACATATAACACGAAATATTTGGTAAAAGATGCACACTAAAAAGTAGTAGTAATATGAATCTGTACCTTCTGAATGTCCTCAATTTCATCCTCTCTGCAAAGAGTGAAAAAGAAAAAAAAAAATGTTATAATAGGCAACAATTACATTGGAATTTTGAGATCAACAAGGCAATAAAATATAGACAAGAAATACAACCTTACACATATAGACAAAATCTAGGTTTACTTCAAAAATATGATAAGTCAACTTGGTTCACTATATTGTGTTCTACTTTCCTATAGAAGAACTTCAAAATGAATTCTCAATAAGACGAGTTAAAAGGTATAGATGTGAATATCTTAAAAGATGGACTTTAAACCTAACTCAACCTTACAAAACCGAATTATAAAGTGAGGTTTGCAACCACTTATATATTATAAAATAACTTTATCTCCAACAAAAGAAAATAGAGAACAAAGCCTACCTTATAACAAATTCTTCAACAAACAAACCAAGAATACCATGGTTCCTTGAATCGTATCTTCGGCCATCTCCTCTCAGGCCTCCCAAAACCCGTGCATAATTCACAAGAACCATATTAGTAGAACCCTCACACCATCCACAACATAACACAAGCCAAAGAACTCCAAAACTACCAACCAAAGAAACTAAGAACCTACTTCTTGCCAATACCTAGCTTATACCAAACCTTGTTGAAGTTCTCCCCCATAACATCATGAAGAACCAACCTAACCTCACTAAGAATCCCTCAAACCAACCTAGGGTAACCCCACAAATCCCCTAGCCAAGGCCATGCCATAACCAAACCTAATACATCCAAGAACACGTACCTTGGAAACATGGTGTTGTAAATAATACATTATTAGGATGAAAATATTTTCAATATTTCCATGGTAATTAGGAAGAAAATATCTTTAGAATCCTAATATTCATTTCAACATATTTTTATTTCCTTATTTTAAAGGTTTTCATTATTACAAATAGAGATGATGAAAATGTAATTGGGAGATCACTATTTTTGCTACCTCGTTAATTGTAGTCATTGTTGCTGTTCCCCATAGTTTTTCTAAATGGAATTACAAATTTTTAATGGCCTGAGAGTGCTCAAACTATTAGGCTCAATTAATTGCCAAAGTAGAGCACAAAGCTGAAAATCAATTGTTTTTCATTATTGAGCTTGATTTGGTGGTACTCTACTCCCATCTTCTAAAAGATCATAAAAACCTTAACCAAGGAACAAAATTAAATACAGGCAAACCAATATAGAAGTTTTCCCATTTATTTCTTTGAAGTTATGGAAGGAGTCCCAAAAAAAGAAGAGATAGTCCTTGAAGACATATTGAGTCAAGGTAAAGGCAGGGACAAAGTCCCATAATGCAATAGGGAAAGAACAAAGGACAACCCTGGGGTTTCAAGAGAGAAAAACAGTTATCCACTCTAAATGGCCCACCAAATGGCACCGAAATGAAGAACAAAGGTCGAAAGTTGCTTAAAAGACTTTGGCGGGTCAAACTATGGTGGTCCGGAAGGATTACAACCATTGGTAGGCGGCGCATGAGACACACATCAAGTGCGGCTGTGAAATTAATGGTGCATTGGTCAGAATTTGAATTAGTCACCAAGTTTGGTTTGCACTCCACAAGGCGCACTAGTCCCAAGCACCGACAAATGAAACTCCAGTAGCAGACGGCAGTGGAAGGCTACGGAGAGTGACTAAATGGAAATTTCTTTGTTGGACAAAGAAAGGTCGTGCGAGATCTACCCCTTTGATACCAACTTGAGAAAAATATAAAAGAGTACAAAATGAATTTGAGAGATTGAATTTCCCACTTGTAGGATCTCGTTTATAATAAATTTGGATACATCAAATACAATGAATGAGAGGGCAGAGAAGAGAATACAAAGGGGTACAACATAAAGCACACAACAGTTTTACAATAAATTTTATTTAAGACTATTTAAATACTATTGACACTTTGTCTCGAAGTTTTTGTATCCTTGAGTCAGGAGAAACTAATCACATGTCAAAAAACCAACAAATAACTCATTACAGTTGCAAATGGTGATACTGTACCCATATACGGATCCAGAAATATAACTTTAGAATCATCTATTATATTAAAGGATGTTTTTTTTTGTCTCACGATAGACCAATAATCTTATTTTTATACAAAGCTTACAAAAGATTTGAATTATTCATTAACTTTTTTCTCTTCTTATTGTGTATTTCAAACCTTGCAATGAGCAAGATGGTTTTAATTGCTAAGGAGTAGAATGGGTTGTATCTATTGGAATCCAAGGACCAAAACAAACAAAGGTTATAAGCCAAAAACTAATATCAAAGACATGGGCCAATTCCCAAAGATGGCTTCATCACGAAAGGCTTGGGCATCCCTCCTTCATCCTTATAAAATCCTTCTTCTCTCGTTTATTCACTAAAGAGTCTGTTGAGTCTTTCAAATGTGATAATTTTCAACTGTAAAAACATCATCAAGCATCTTATCTAGTAAAAAGATGCAATTTCCCATTTGACTAGATCCATTATGATGTTTGGGGACCTGCATCAATGTAGTGATAGTTGGATTGCACAATCACAAAGGAGGTTATTGTAATGTGGGTAGGGTACTAGGTTAATATTATGTTTCTCTGTTTGGTTTGGGTCAAAGAAAACTTGGGCTAGTAAGCTTCATTGCATGGACTGATAAGTTTCACAATAAGAAGGAAAGAGAGAACATTAGGTTTTTAGTGCATGGACATCGCGCTACCACTTTGTCGTTTTGCATGGGCATCACATTGTAACTTCGTTTCACATGGTGTTGAGTCGCCTCCCCACAACTTCCACAATATCTATTTCGTGACGCCGTTCCTTGACACCAAAGTGGTTGTGATGGGCCACCATGGAAAACCTGCATCACCATCGCCATGCTGTGGTGGCAAGCTATAACTTTGCCATTGATTTTCTTCGTGGCACCACCATAACCGATTTTTTATAACACTGAGGGAGGCTAGATAAAGTATGTGAAATGGCCATAGAAAACTTATGTGATTCTAATCCTACAAGCAATTATCCATCACCCACATAACTAGAATAAAAAACACATCTTTGCAATCCTTCAGGCCATAAATTTGATTAGTGATATCAAACATGGGACCATGGAGAAAACTCATCTAATAAATGCTAGTATATTTGTGCCAAATTTGAGTGAAATTAAATGAAGTGGATATAGATGGAAACAACTTACAAGATTTCTTACTTCTTTTTCAAAAAATATGTTAAGGAAGACAAGAAGAAACCGTTATTTTTCTAGTGCAGTACTAAATTTTTATTTCATAATTCTAATAAAGCAAACAATTTGAGATAATTTACAGGAAGATGTTTTAAGGTACTTTCATATGCCTATTGATATGATTAGTCAAGGTATCAAATAAATACAACCAATCCCACAGTTCTTTGAATTTGAACATTCTAGAAAAGAATATACTTACGATTCTTCCAAATCAATCACTTTGATAGCAACTTCTTTGTTTAGCTCCTTGTCAAACCTAGGAAAAGAGAAAGACCAACAAAATGAGAAACAACTCTTTATCCACACATGACTCGGAGAGCAAAAATCAATAATACTTTACAAATATTAATTTGAAGGTGCAATTCTTTGCCTTTCCTAAAGACATAACTCATCACTTCAAATTATACAAAGATTAGGAGAGACAGCTTAGGAACATTTTATTGCTACATCCTTCAAAATGACATTTATAACAATTTTGCAAATATACCTTCCAATTAGTCATAACCTGTTTCTTAGTAGCACATATACACTTGTCCTTAGGAAAAACTAAACCCAATTAATGTTGCACGAAACATCCCTGTCAACACCCAATTTCCACACCCAATTTCCCGGTTGCGACAATCCCTACCAAAATTTTCTTTGCATACATTCTACTTAAATAACTTACCAAACAATAGTATATTTGCTATTGTTGGTGACCAAATAATGTTGGTCATCTTATTTGCAATCAACCTAATCTAATATTGCCCCACACTAGTAAAACACGATGTTAAAGATGCAAGGACAACAGATATCAGTGCATGATATGTAAAGTGCGCAGTTTCTCTGAACTCTGTTTTCTTTCTCTCTATATCCTCTCTGTTCTGTTATTCTTTTCTATCCCCTTCTTTCTTTCTCTTTATTTCTCTGAATTTTGTTTCTCTCTGTATCCCATCTAAATTGTATATATGTACCACTGAACATTCTTCCGTAAATTTTTTCCTTAAATATAGAATACAACCCATTCAGCAATGTTACACTCGATTATAGTTGCAGCTGCTGCAACTGAAAATAAGAACCTTAATTTAAGAAACAAAACTATCTTTAAGTTAACATATGAGAAAGATATGTTTCAATTTTCAAACTTTTAAATAATAAGCTAATACAGTCATACGCAGACATGAAGACAACCTCGACTGCAATGGATTCAGACCAATGATCAGATCATTAGAATTATCCAACAACCAAATATTTAGCAGTTGAAAGAGATCTAGGGTGGTTTGCGCATCATGCAAGTGATATTAAAACAGGATGTTAAGTGGTTCAATATTTATGCCTCGTTTTCCAAATTCTGACGAATAAAACTCAAAGAATAAGTAGGACATTCATAAAATTCAAGTATCAGTTAGGAGTGATACAACAGTCACAGTAAGGTTTCCTAACCTACTCTACTCTTCATCGATAATAAACCCTTTATCCACCCTAGCATCAAATTACAGATGCCAACACAATACATTCTGTTATTCTTCACTATCAAATGAGAAAGAAGAAGTATATAGCATAAGATTTGTGTCAAAAGAAAATAAGTTATGAATATTCCACCTGCAGACAAAACAAGACAGATAGCCTCACATTAAGAAACACTCCGTTGCGCACAACATGAAAAGGCAATTCAATTTCTCAGGGCACATTACAACGAGCTCCAATGTCAAAATCATGCACCTACCCTTTATACACATCGCCGAATGATCCCTGCCCAATAAGCTCCAATGAACTAAATCTTGCCCCTGCAGCCTCAGCCAGACCCGCAATGTCAGCCATTCTCAGGAGCAACCCTTCAGAACCCTCACGCACTGTCCCTTACATAAACATCTGAAACACCAAAAATCACATCTGAGGTACAAACCACATTCCAATAAGTCATAACCCCACAATCCAAATCAAATCCAAACAAACACCCCTTCTATTGACCCCCCAAAACCAACAACAATAACAATTAATCAACAGCAACAAAAAGACCAATAAAAGAAAATCGAAGCCAACCCCACGACCCCAAGTCAACCAAACTTCAAAGCCCAAAATTTGTAAAAATAAAACAGACAAAACCAGCAATAGCAATCCGAAAAGCAACTCAATGCAGCGAAACACTGCACTTGGACTCAAAGCAAAGCAAGAGAGAAAGATAGAGTGTGCGTGTGTGAGTGTGTGTGTGAGAGAGAGATAACAGTTGTTAGGTGGAAGTGCGATGGTAAAGTGACCACACAGCAGAATTGAATGCGCGAGGACACTGAGCGAAAACGAAAGGAAAGCGAAACGACAACAAGAAAAGTCACAACCTCAACCTTTTCGTGACAGTCCCACGAATCGTTGAGGAATTGGTACGGAACTCACCGAGAGCAAGAGGGCTAGCAGTCCAAGGGACACAAAAAGATGAATCTTTCGGGGAAATCCGAGTTGGGGATTTGGGTTAAGTCGGAGCTTGATTGCTTCGTTGTTCCACACATGAATCGGAGGGCAAGTCTATTGTCTCAGAGCTTGTCTGTTTCATAATAGAGCCTTCTCAACTTCTATCATTTATTTTTATAATTAACTCCTGTACTAATTTAATTGTGTAATTATTATTTTTATCAATTTTAATTAATTAATAAT